>Ga0351853_1007_pt1 | contig 49852 bp, 39 predicted proteins | sample BONcelHFGM3001C8_FD_206799 | JGI IMG/M metagenome (GOLD analysis project Ga0351853, IMG submission 206799) | Enriched cells from coal bed in the Powder River Basin, Montana, United States - BONCAT cells FGM rep2 HSBNCT.FGM.300.1.C8 ... | reverse complement strand
ATACAGGGACAGATACCGTAAAAAGAAGTAATTTTACGAAACCATGAGAGAATATTTTGAGAAAATGCATGCGAAATACGGTCCCTGTATTTCCTCAAAAGGAAACCACGGAGTCGCGGAGGCGTCTTTTCAGGGCGCGGCGTATGCCGCGCCCCATATCCTGCCTATCCTGCCCATCCTGTTCCAAACAATCTTACTCAGCAGCAACCAACCACCTATTTCCACAAAATCCAAAGGATACCGCGGAGGGGCCTGACTTGCGCATCATGCGCTGTTGCGGATGAGCTGCCCGGCCACAACATCCTTCTGAAATTCACCGTTGTCCACCACGTGGCGGCCGTTGATGAATACGTGTTCGATGCCGGACGGGTGGCCGATGGGGTTGTTGAAATCCACGTTGGGCGCGATGGTTTCGGGATCGAAGATCAGCACGTCGGCGTGGTAGCCCGGGCGGATGAATCCGCGCTTGCTGAGCCCAAAATGGCTCGCGGGCAGGCCTGTGACTTTGTGCACTGCGGTCTCCAGGTTCAGCATGCGCATTTCGCGCACGTACCGGGAGAAGAATTTGGGATATGCGCCGTAGAACAGGTGCGAAGGCTTGCCCATGCCCATGAGGATGGTGTCTGTGCTGATGGAAACGTCCGGGGAGCTGAGCGCCGCGTAGATGGACTGCTCGGTGAAGCGGTCCTCGGGCTCGCCCAGGGATGAGAACACCAGGATGCGGCCTTCTTCGTCCACGAGCATGTCGCACATGGCTTCGAACGGGTGCTTGCCCTGCTCGGCCGCGATGTCCGCGATGCGCATGCCCTCGTATTTGCGGTTCTTTTCGGTGACAACGCTCATGATGCGCGTGCTCTCCCAGCCCAGGAGCTTGAACAGGTTCAGGGACCAGGAGTTGCGGCCCGTGTGCGGCCACACCATCTGGCCGAATTCGATGTCGCGCCGCATCTGGCGGCGCACCCGCTTGCTCAGCAGGCGCGCGGCCACGGCTTCTTTGCTGCCCTCGATCACCCAGGGCGGGAAATAGGCCAGCAGGTGCGTGAACGTGGTGGTGGTGGGCATGACGTCCATGCCGATTTGGATGCCGCGGCGGCGCAGCTTGCCGATGCGGTTCGCGCATTTTTCGATCTCTGTATCCATTTTAAGCGGCAGCACGAACTGGTGGGAAAGTTCGATCATTCTGCGCGCGAAGAAGCGCACCAGGGGGCCGATGACGCCCATGTCCGGCACCCAGAAGATGTGCGATATCTGGCCGCGGATATCGTTGCGGCGGCTCACGGCCACCAGTTCGTTCACGGCCTTGTCCAGGGCGTTCATATATGTGCGCAGATGGCTCACATAGATGCCGTCGTATTTTTTGATCACTTTGCCCAGGTGAATGAGTTCGCGGGTGTCGCTCTGCAGGCCGGGCATGTATTGCAGGCCCGTGGACATGCCGATGCATCCGGCGTCCATGCATTCTTCCAGGGTGCGGTCCATGCGGCGTTTTTCATCGAGCGTGGCCACGCGCGGGGCCATGCCCATGGCGTCGATGCGTATGAGCCCGTGCGGCGCGAGCAGGGCCATGTTGAGCAGGGCGCCGTTGTTTTCGATATGCTCCATGAACCCGTTCATGCTGCGCCACGTCACGTTTCCGTCCAGGGGCCGCGCGGTGAAGCCTTCGAGATACATCTGCAGTTCGGGATAAAACCGGTCCGTGATGGGCGCCATGCCCATGCCGCAGTTGCCGCCGATGAAGGTGGTGATGCCCTGTGTGACCAGGGGGGCCAGCAGCTCGGCCTGGTTGGGCATGTGCACGGTGAGATCCGCGTGCGAGTGCGAGTCGATAATGCCCGGGCAAACCACTTTGCCCCGGGCGTCGATGATTTTTGCGCCGTTGCTCGCGGCCACCGGCGCTTTTTCAATGGATTCAATCCATTCGCCGTCGATAACCACGTCCGCCTTGAACGCGGATTTTCCGGATCCGGTGATCACGGTTCCGTTTTTTATAATCACATCTGCCATAAAAACTCCTTGAAAACCTGATTCACCAGCGCCGTTTCTTTGATCTGCCGCGGCTTCCGTTTGTTTTGCCCCATGAACGCTTAATACATTTTAATGCGCGGCCCGGGGATGTGCATAATTTTGTTGAATCCCGGGGATTCGCTGTTTCAGAAGTCGCATGAGTTGCATGAGTCCCGCCGCCTGCGCCGCCCTCATGCAGCCAAACCCGCATTCATGTATAATGGACATGTTGAAAATATTTATCGGGAGAGTCGCCCATGCCGATTCGGATCCGCGTCATATTGTTTGTGGCCGCATTCCTGGTCGCGGCCGCGCCCGCGCGCGCGGCGCAGCAGGAAATTATTATTCCCTTTTTCGAGCACTCCAACACTGGCGCCATCGTGGGCGTGGACGGCGGCGGCAGGCTTTATTATTCCATTGACTGGCCCAATGCGGCGGTGGTCGAGAACTCGCCCCTGGGCGTGGTGTACGACGGCAAGAACCTGGGCAAGGGCGTGACCCTGGGCGAGCCCGTGTTCACATCCATTGATGAAACATTCCCCACGCGCGGCAACCATGCGCAGGGCCGGCTGTTCTGCAATGCCGCGGCCATTCCCGCAACCCACAAAGAGACCGGCGTGCAGTACACCGTGGAATTCCGCGTGTGCGCGGACGGCGCTGCGTTCCGATACATAATTCCGGGCGCGGGCAAGCATCTGATTTCCGGCGAAGCCACGGGATTCTCGTTCGGCCAAGGCGCCGTGTTCTGGCATCAGAATAATGTAAAAAACTACGAAGACCTTTATGAGCAAACCTCCGTGTTTGAGCCGGGGCAGGATATCGGACCGCCCCTGACTGTGGAGTTGTCCAACGGGTGGTTCGCAGCCGTGACCGAGAGCGCGGTTGTCAATTACAGCGGCATGACCCTCAAGTATGCGGGCCAGCAAAAATCCGGAGACGATTTTCTCAAGACCGTGTTCACCGTGGAATTTCCGGATGATCCCGCGGGCTGGGGCGTGGAAGGAAATGTGGCCACGCCATGGCGCGTGGTGCTGATTGCCCCGGACCTCAACGCCCTGGTGAACGCGGACCTGGTGTGGGCCCTGGCCCCGGATGCGCCGCCCGAGTTGCGCAACGCGGACTGGATCCGGCCGGGCCGGTGCCTGTGGTCGTGGCTCAACGGGGGCCGCGCCAAGGTTACGCCCGAGGAAATGCGCATGTACGTGGATGCCGCGCAGCAACTCGGCTTCGAGTACGTGCTGGTGGACGACGGGTGGGAGGACAACCCGCCCGGGTGGCGCGAGGGCAAGGGCTGGGGCAAGGGCGGCGACGACAGCTTCGGCATCATGGCCGAACTCGTGAAATACGCAACCAACAAAGGGGTCGGAATCTGGGTGTGGAAGCATTACATCACGCTCACAGAGGCCGCGTATCGCGAAAAATATTTCAGCCGCCTGGCCGCCATGGGCGTCAAGGGCGTGAAAGTGGATTTCATGGATTCCGAGTCCGTGGACATGCTGCGGTTCTACGAGGACTGCCTGCGCGACGCGGCCAAACATAAACTGATGATCAATTTCCACGGGGCCAACAAGCCAACGGGCGAGGCGCGGCGCTGGCCCAATGAAATGGCGCGCGAGGGCATCCGCGGCCTGGAGTACCGCACCATGCCCCAGACGCACGCGACGGCTCTGCCCTTCACCCGCCTGCTGGCCGGGCACGCCGATTACACGCCCATGCACTTCAATCCCGCGTGGATGTTCAACGCAAGCTGGCCGCACCAGCTCGCGTCCGCCATTATCTTCGCATCGCCCGTAACATTCTACGGCGCGCACCCGCAGGACATGCTGGACAGCGAGGCGCGGGATCTGATCCAGGCCCTGCCCGTGCTGTTCGATGAAACCATTGTGCTGCCGGACAGCCGCATCGGCCGCCTGGCCGCGTTTGCGCGCCGCAGCGGCGACACCTGGTACATTGCCGTGATGAGCGCCGATCCCTCGCGCAAAATCGATATTCCCCTCGATTTCCTGGGCCCCGGCCAGTTCACAGTCACCGCGTATATGGATGCGCCCGCAGGCGCCCCGGCCATGACCCGCGCGCAAAAAACCGTGGCTGCATCCGACACCCTGCCCGTGCGCATGCGCAGCTTCGGCGGGTTCGCGGCCATGATAAAACCCGTGAAATAGCGCGGGGGCGGCAGCAGAAAAAAACAGAGAAAAAGATTCTTACAAGCGTGGAAAACTTTTTGTAAAAAGTTTTCCACACCTTTCAAAAACTTTTATCCGGCAAATCCGCACGTTGTGCGGAATTGCCATTGCGCAACAGATGGAAGGCAAACAAAAAAATGAACAACATCCTTTATATCGGAATCGGCGGATTTTTCGGGGCCATCGCGCGCTGGGGGCTCAGCGGCCTGCCGTACAAGTGGCTGGACAGCATCTTTCCCTGGGGCACGCTGCTGGTGAATGTGCTCGGGTGCCTGCTCATCGGCGCGCTCATGTTCCTTGTGGAGGACCGGCGCATGCTCGCGCCCCAGGCGCAGATGCTGCTCATCACCGGGTTCCTGGGGTCTTTGACCACATTCTCCACGTTCGGGTACGAAACCATGCGGCTCATGGACAATGGCATCGGGGCCATGCTGGCCAACATCGGGGCCAACTGCGCCCTGGGCCTGGCCGCGGTGTGGCTGGGCTGGAACGCCGCGCGCCTGGCGGCATAACTTTCAAAGAGAGGGTCCGCACATGAAACTCGAAGGCCACGGAAAACTGCTGAGGATCTATACGGGGGAAAACGCCCGGTGGCAGGGGCGGCTGCTGTATGAAGCGGTGGTCCTGAAAGCGCGCGAGCGCGGCCTGGCCGGGGCCACGGTGCTGCGCGGCCGCATGGGTTTTGGCGCGCGCAGCCGCATCCACACCACCAAGGTGCTGCGCCTGTCCGAGGACCTGCCCATTGTGGTGCAGATTATTGACACGGCCGAGAATATCGAAGCATTCCTCCCGGAAGTTAAGGAAATGGTGAGCGACGGCCTCATCACCATCGAGGACATGCATATCATCCAGTGCCGCCCGGATCCGCCCCGCCGGGACTCATAGCAATAAAAGAGTACGCGTCCACGCAAGGGATGCTTTTCAAAAGGGCCCTTGTGAAGCCCCCCCCCATTTCTGATTACCACTGTATTTCAGCCTGGATATCATGAAAACAGAAAGCATTTAGCGTTGTGAAGGGAGAGGGGAATGGTTTTCGCAGCGGATGACAACAGGCCTGTATGGAATGGAAGTATCAAATGTTGCCGGCAGTAACAGCATGCCGGTTGGTTGCTGCACGATCTTGTGCATGCTACAATTGCGCGTATTAAGCGGGCGCAGACCCGCGGGGCGGAGAATCTATGCTGCTGAACATTGTGTTTTTTGCTGTGGGCCTTGCTGTTTTGACCCTGGGCGCGGAGATGCTTGTGCGCGGGTCGTCGCGCCTGGCCCTGGCCCTGGGCGTGCGGCCCGTGGTTGTGGGGCTCACCGTGGTGGCGTTCGGAACGAGCTGCCCGGAATTTTTCGTGTCCTTTACCTCGGCGCTGGCAAAGTCCCAGGGCATCGCCATCGGCAATGTGGTGGGAAGCAACGTGGCCAACGTGGGCCTTGTGATAGGCGTGTCCGCGCTCATCCGGCCGCTGGTCACGGATCGCACCACGCTGCGCCGCGAAGTGCCGTTCATGGTTTTTGTATCGTGCCTGTTTCTGTGGTTCATCTGGGATGGCGGCGTCTCGCGCATCGAGGGCGGGATTTTGTTTGTCGGCATCATCCTGTTCACCGCGGGCAGCGTGTGGATGGCCATGCGCGGCGCGGTGTCGCCCGCGGCCCTGGACGGGTTGCCGGACGGGGACCCGGCGCGCACCAGCCGCGGGGCCAACACGGCCATGAGCATTGGCGGACTTGTGGCCCTGATTGGCGGCGCGCAACTCATGATCAAGGGCGCCGTGTACATCGCCAGTGCGTATCATGTTCCCGAATTGGTTATCGGCCTCAGCGTGGTGGCCATCGGCACGAGCCTGCCCGAGCTGGCCGCGTCCGTGGCCGCGGCCGCGCACGGGGAATCCGACATATGTCTGGGCAATGTGATTGGCAGCAATATCTTTAACCTGCTGTTTGTGATCGGCGTCGTGGCCATGGTCGCGCCCCTGTCCGTGGACCGCGCCACCATCACGCAGCAGGTGCCGGCCATGATCGGTTTCGGCCTGGCCCTGGCCCTGTTCATGGGCACGGGCCGCAGCGTGTCCCGCAAAGAGGGTGTTGTGCTGCTGCTCTTGTACGCGGGCTTCATCGCCTGGGTATACGTTGTCTGAGCGCGTCCCGGGATCCCGCATTGAATTCGCATTTTCTCTGCATTAAACTAATTTCTGGTGGATAAATCCGGACGCATACAGCCCGAAACATACTCTTAGACAGGGCCAAATCGCATAGCGGAGGCAAGCGCAATGAAAAAAGTCATGATCGTGGGATGCGGGCACTATATGAGCACGGGCACGGCGTGCCCCGGGGACTGGAAATGCTTCAAAGCCGCCAGCCTGGGAGAAGGCAAGTTCGGCGAACAGACTGAAATCATGTCGTTTGTGCGTTGCGACTGCCCGGGCCGCACTGTGGTGCCCAATGTGATGATGGCCATCAAGCTCAGCGGCGTCAAGCCCGATGAAATCATGCTCAGTTCCTGCATGGCCATGGCCAAACCCGACTGCCCCACGCTGAACATGCAGCAGGTCGCCGCCATTCTCAAGGATAAAACAGGCGTGGAAGTAACCATGGGCACGCACCAGTATTAAGCCCGGGAAACGGCCGCGGCGTTAAAGCGTTTTTGACGACTCGGGAACCCTTTTGAGAAAGAAAGGGTTCCCGAAATCCTACCACAACTTTCTGGCGGGCCATCGCCCGGCGATAATACGCGCCGGGCAATGGCCTCAAACTACTATTGTTGTTCGTTTTGGATTGTGTGCGAATAACGAATTGCGGATGTAATGTGATGCGAATCACGTGTCCTGAGGCTGATATTTGTGTTTTAACGGCCATGGGCGGGGAATACTATATATAGCCACATACCCACACTCCCTCATACCCTCTAGAACGGCCGCCACCCCCTACAGGCGGCGCTTTGGTGCAAAAAAGGCCTATTGTATCGTTCCATGACTCAGCGTTTCTCTGCACGTGCAGGGCCGATTTGTTGCGGACACAGGGGGCGGGAAGGCTCTTGATTACTGGCGCCCAATATTTCCAATAAAAATTACTGTAAAATATGTCTTGGTTGCTATCAATAACGCAATGTGAATGTCAGGCTGCAGTTTTTTGAATTCGGAAGCAGTAGCGGCCCGGACTGGGTTCAGTGGCTTTACGTATTATTTGGCTGCTACGGGGGATGTGGCATGATTAATAGACTTGTTGCGGCTAGTCATGCCATTATTCACGCAGGGTTGCGCCGCCTGAATGAAACCAGACAAGATATCAAAATCACAGAAGAGACTGGAAGGGATCATGAGGCTGCGGAAGAGCGCCGTAGTTCGATCTGCAATGGGTTGCGGCTCTTTTTGAAGCATGCGCCCGTGATGAAGCCCTGTTGGCGGCGGATATCCCCTGTCTCAGAAAAGACGGCGCCATCGTATATGCGGACATGAACGCGGTTGCCATCAACATCCACGGCCGGGCGTGCAACGCGGGTTTTTTCCGCGACATCACAGAGCGCAAAATGGTGGCAAAGAAACCGCGCGCGAACGAGGAGCGTTACAGCGCACTGTTTGCCGCAAGCATGGATGCGGTGCTGCTGACAGTTCCGGAGGGCCGCATCATCACCGCCAACCATGCGGCATGCGAGATGTTCGGGTATTCGGAGGAAGAATTGATTCAAATCGGCCGCGACGGCGTGGTCGATGCATCCGACCCGAGGCTGGGGCAGGCCCTCAAGGAACGTTCTGCGACCGGCCGGTTTCACGGCGAACTGACATTGCTTCGGCGTGATGGCTCGACATTTCCCGGAGAACTCTCTTCCGTGGTTTTCTCTAACAGTGATGGTGATATCTTCACCAGCATGGTGATTCGCGACATGTCAGAACGAAAGCTTGCGGAAGAGGAAATTAAAAGTCTTTCAAAATCTCCTACTGAAAATCCCAATCCCGTTTTGAGGCTGAACCGTGATGGGATAATTCTTTATGCAAATCCGGGCAGTACGTATCTTCTGCACGCATGGCATGTGGATATTGGCGACCGGATACCGGATGTCATGAAGGACGTGATCGAGGGATGTATCGATGATGCAGAGAATAAAACCACAGAAGTGGTTGTCGCCGGCAGATATTATCTATTTGTTGTGGCGTATGTGGCGGGAGAAAGCCATGTCAATATTTATGGGACTGATATCACAGATCAGAGACGGGCGGAGGAGTCGCTCCGGCGCTCGGAGGAACAGCTCTACCAGTCGCAGAAAATGGAGGCCATCGGGAAACTTGCAGGCGGCATAGCCCACGACTTCAACAATTTATTGACAGTGATTCTTGGCAACTGCGACCTGATGTTAATGGGCCTCAGCCAGAATGATCCGCTCGCGGAGCAAGTTGAAGAAATCAGCGACAGCGGCCGGCGCGCCGCATCGCTCACACGCCAGTTGCTGGCTTTCAGCCGCCGCCAGGTTATGGAACCCGAAGTTCTCGACATAAATGATTTGGTATCCAATCTTGATAAAATGCTGCGGCGGCTCATCGGTGAGGACATCGATTATAAAACGTCTCTCGCCCCGGTTATGGGGAGAGTCAAAGCGGATCCCGGCCAAATTGAACAGGTTATCGTTAATCTCGTCGTAAATGCCAGGGACGCCATGCCCCAGGGGGGCAAGCTCACAATTGAAACAGAACAGGTGGCGCTCGACGAGAGCTATGGGCAGATGCACAGGGGTGCCTTCGCCAACGGATTGATTTTATTATGGTTGTGGATGCCGGGAGTCACAGGCCCGCTGCGAAGCCGCCGATCAGCAACACGTCGATCCAGCCCTGTTGCAGGGCGCGCACGGCCTGGTCCGGGGTGTTGACAATGGGTTCCTCGTGGCGGTTGAAGCTGGTATTGATAATCGCAGGAGCGCCGGTTCGTTCATGGACCAGGCGCACGGTGTCGTATAAGCCGGAATTGTGGTCGCGGAAAACCACCTGGGGCCGCGCGGTGCCGTCCACGTGCACGGCCGCCGGGCATTTTTGCTTGAAATAATCCGTGCACGGATAGCACAGGGTCATAAACCGGGCCGCCGCGTGATCGGGCCGCCACCCGGCGAAGCATTTGGGCGCAAGGGCATCTGTTGTCACAGGGGCGAAAGGCATGAATTCACTGCGCTCCAGGCGGCGGTTGAGGGCGTGGGGCAGGGCCGGGTCCGCGGCCGGGGCCAGGATGGAGCGCGCGCCCAGGGCGCGCGGGCCGTATTCCATGCGGCCCTGAAACCAGCCAACGACGCGGCCCGCGGCAAGTTGCCCGGCCGCAATTTCCGCGGCTTGTCCGGGCGCCAGGGCGCGGAAATCCGCGCCGTGGCGCTCCAGGGCCGCGCGAATGTCTGCATCATCATATGCCGGGCCCAGGTATGCATGCGGCATCTCGCATTTGAAGGAACCGGAAAGCGGCATGGCTGCATTGAGCGCGCCGCCCAGGGCGTTGCCCCCGTCCCCCATGTGCGGAAACACGTAGAAATTGCGCACGGGCGGCAGGGCGAGCAGTTCCATGTTGAGTTTCACGTTGGCCGCGCATCCTCCGGCCAGGCACAAATCCACGGACCGCGGAGTCCGCCGCCCGATGCGGCGCATGAGGAACCCGCACAGGGTTTGTTCGAGAATGCGCTGCGCGGCCCAGGCGATGTCCTCGCGTGAAAACTGCGCCAGGTCCCGCGCCAGGCCCGGGGGCTGCGCGGCCATGAACGGCTGGTAGTAATCCCCGATGCGCGTGCGGATTGAGCCGGTTTCCGGATCAAAATAAAATCCTTTTTTCAGGATATCGTAAGCATCTGTGAGGCGGCCGTGCGCGGCCAGGCCCGCCACTTTGCCCTCGTGGTGCATGGGCGAAAAGCCCAGGAGTTTTGTGACGAATCCGAAGAACGCGCCCGGGCTGTTGAGTTCGGTGCAGAAATCAATGAGGCGCAGGCCCGCGGCATTGTCCGCGTCCCACAGGGTCACGGATCGGCCGTCGCCGCGCCCGTCCGCGGTGAGCACCACGGACCGGTTGAACGGGGAGCAGCAGAACGCGGTGAGCGCGTGGGATTTGTGATGGTCGCAGAACTTGATTGCTTCGGGCGCAAACCCCATGCGTGACAGGCCCTGGATGAGTTCTTCTTTTTTGGCTGCGTCCCGCGATGCGGACACATGGGCGCGGTGTTCACACACGGCGCCCGCCCCGGGCGTCCGCTGTTCCTGCCCGCGCGCGTCGGCCGCCAGGCGGGGCAGGGTGGTTGCCGGGTCCGGGCCGCGCCACGCGCCGCACCCCACGGCGTCGATCTCGTCCGCATGCAACCCATTGCTTTCAAGCACCCAGGCTATGGATTGTTCGGGGAACGCGTCCGTAAGCTTGCTGCGCGTGAACCGCTCTTCATTCACAGCAGCCATGATGCGGCCGTCAACAATAAGCGCGGCCCCGCTGTCCGGCGCATTGCATACGCCGAGGATTACGGATTTATAACTGCCGCCGCGATTTATGTTTCCCATATGAAAACTATAGCATGCGCAGCCGTTAACGGCATTAAAGCGTCATCGGCGGCTTAAGGAACCCTTTTGGAAAAGCGCGCCTTAAGAATTTTTCCAAAACTTTTGGCGGGCAATCCCCCGGCAAAAGTATGCCGGGGGATTGCCTCACGGGATTCGCGCCGGGAATTTTCCCTGGCCATTTCAAGAACCTTTGTTGCCCTGGCTCTGTTACAATGGGAGGCATGGATGGCGCGGATCATGAACAGGTAACAAAAGAGCTGGCGCGGCAAAGCGGGTTTCCCGCGGAATTAATTGCGCCGCTGGCCAAAGCCGTGCGCGCCGTGGACACGGAGCGCGATGCGCAGGGGCGCAAGAAATATTGCGACAAGCTTTACCATACAAAGACATGCCCGTTTTGCGATTTGCGCCGGGGCGCCGCCCAATACCGCCTCGGGCAAGCGGTGGATTCATGGCGCGCAGGGGATCGGGATGGGGCAGTGGCAAGCCTGGGCGCGGGCCTGCATGCGCTGCAGGATCTCATCGCGCACGGAGGGCTTGTTCGCTCGGTGCTGCTGCACCGCAAGCGCGGGCAGTGGGCGTGGCTCGCGCCCGTGCAGAGCGCCCTGGGACTGCGCGATATCGACGATTATGAAACCATGCCCGCGGGCTTGAAAAACAAAGTGCGGCAGGAGACAATGGATTATATCAAACGTTTCTTAGAGGCAACAGATGGTGCGGGCGGCTATGGAATCAGTGAATAAAAACCGGGTGCGCACCCTGAAATATGCGCAAGGCGAACCGCGCGCGCGCGGGCCCGTGGCGTACTGGATGAGCCGCGATCAGCGCGCAACCGACAACTGGGCCCTGCTGCATGCGCAGGACCTGGCTTTGGAGCGCAGCGCGCCCCTGGCCGTGGTTTTTTGCCTGGCCCCGGCCTTTCCGGGCGCTGCGCTGCGCCATTATGATTTCATGCTCGCCGGCCTTGCGGAAACCGCCGCAGATTTGCGGAAAATCAACATCCCGTTTTTCCTGCTTTGCGGCGACCCCGTGGACCGGATTCCGCGGTTTATTGAACAGCATCATGTGTGCGCCGTGGTTGCGGATTTCGATCCCCTGCGCATCAAGCGGCAGTGGAAGCAAACGGTTGCGGGCCGCATCACAATCCCTTTGCTTGAAGTGGACGCGCATAACATCGCGCCCTGCTGGGCCGCGTCGCACAAGCGTGAGTACGGGGCCTACACCATCCGCCCTAAAATCAACCGCACCCTGGATGATTTTTTTGTTGAATTCCCGAAGCTCAGGACGCATCCGGTATCGTGGCGGAACATGCCTGCGCCCCCGGATGCGGGCAAGGCGCTCGCATGGCTGAAGCCGGACGCCGCGGTTTCACCCGTGGACACATTCACCCCGGGCCCGGCCGCGGGCGCGCGCGCCCTGGGCGCATTCATCAAAAACAGATTCGCGGATTATGCCGCGCGCCGGAATGATCCCAATGCGGGCGCCACAAGCGGGCTGTCGCCCTGGCTTCATTTCGGGCACCTTGCGCCCCAGCGCGCGGCCCTGGAAATTAAAAAAGCCGCCGCCGGAAATCCGGACCTTGAGCAAAGCGCGGCCGCGTTTCTTGAAGAGCTTATCGTGCGCCGCGAACTCAGCGACAATTATTGTTTGCATAATGAATCATACGATTCTCTGAAAAGCATTCCCGGATGGGCGCGCGACACTTTGGACGCGCACCGCGGCGACACGCGCGCGTATGTTTATTCGCGGGAACAGTGGGAGGCCGCGGCCACGCACGATCCGCTGTGGAATGCGGCCCAGCGCCAGATGATGCGCACGGGCGCCATGCATGGCTACATGCGCATGTACTGGGGCAAGAAGATCCTGGAATGGAGCGCTTGTCCGGATGAGGCTTTTGATACGGCTGTATTTCTGAATGATCGCTATGCGCTGGACGGGCGCGACCCCAACGGGTACACAGGCATTGCCTGGTGCCTGGGCGGCGTGCATGACCGTGCATGGCGCGAGCGGCCCGTGTTCGGCAAAATCCGCTATATGAACGCCGCGGGCTGCGGAAGAAAGTTTGATGTGCGCGCCTATGTGGAGCAGTGGCGGGAGAACTAAGGGAAACGATCAATAAAATCAGATTTGCCGGGATTATTAAAAAAGCCGGGGATGCCATAAAGGGTTCCCCGGCCTTGTGCATGTCATTTAATGGACCTGTTCATATTCCCATCAGTTCAGATAGCTTCTGAGCATCTCGCTGCCGTCCTGTTCGCGCAGCCTGGCCATGGCTTTTTCCTCGATCTGGCGGATGCGTTCGGTGGACAGCTCAAGCACCTTGCCGATTTCGCGCAGGGATTTGCGCTGATTGCCGCCCAGGCCGTAGTGCAGGCGCAGCACCAGTTGCTCGCGCTCGGTGAGCGTGTGCATGGCGTTGTTGAGCATGGCCTTGAGTTCCTCGGCAATGTTTTTGTCAATGACCGGGTCCTCGGTTCCCTCGGAACTGACCAGGTCCATGTATTTGAGGTCCTGGGTGGCGTCGCTGAGCGGTGCGTCCAGGGACATGGTGCCTGCGAGCAGGGTGTGCAGGGCGCGCACGTGGTCTGTTTCAATGCCGGTGCGCGCGGACAGTTCTTCAATGCTCGGGTCGCGGCCCAGTTCGCTCTGCAGGGTTTCTGTTTCGCGAATCAGTTTTTTCAGATACGCGGCGTACTGCGACGGTTTGCGTATTGTGTCGCTGTACTTGAGCAGGGCGTCCTCAATGGCCTGGCGGATCCACCACGTGGCGTAGGTGCTGAACTGGAAGCCTTTTTCCACGTCGAATTTGCCCACGGCGCGGATGAGCCCCACTGTGCCTTCCTGCACCAGGTCATCGTAATCAAGGCCGCGGTGCTGGTATTTTTTGGCTATGGAATGCACGAGCGGCAGGTTGGCTTCAATGAATTCTCCGCGCGCACCCTCGTCGCCTTTGACCATGCGCCGCAGCAAGTGCCTTCTCTGCTGGGTTTTTGCGGTGTTTTTTCTCATTTCAATCACCCTTGTTTCTGCTTGCTTGAGCGGGCGGTTCGCATTTCCGCCTCTGTTAATACAGACCTTCAGTCGCGAAAAATGTAACACTATTCAAGTAATAATGTTCCATAATGCTTTTAGATTACAGGCGGAAGCAAGGATGGCCGGGCCGGCGTATCGGTGAATACGCTTATGCGATTGTGTGGATTGCCGGTTTCTGACAAATGATTCGGGTTCAAAGATTTTAAAATGGATTTTATAACCCGGAACACCTCGGAATTTAATAAAACCCTAACAAAACCGCGATATTTTATAGAAAAGACAATTGTGACAAAGGGGATTTCTCATGTTTGCCGGACTCAAAACGGCTGTACAGGGTGATAAAGACGAAACGCACAACCATGCGGATCGTGAAGTAAAGAATGTCGGAATGTTCAATAAAAAAAAGCATTTGGTGCAGGCGCTTGAAAAATATGCGGACCAGGCCAATGAAACAATCCGGCTGTGCCTGGACATTGTGAATGCGCATTTCGAGGGCCGGAGCGCCGTGGAGCTGGAGGCGCTGGCCGCGGCCGTGCGGGAATCCGAGTCGTGCTGCGACACCCTGCGCCGCGGCATCGAATACCATCTGTACACCGGTGCATTGCTGCCCAGTTTGCGGGGAGATATTTTCAATCTGCTTGAGAAATACGACAAAGTGCCCAACAAGGCCGAGGATGTGGCCAATTTCCTTTCCCTGGTGGCGCCCGAGATTCCCAAAGAACTGCATGGTGATTTCGGGGAAATTCTCGGCCGGACCCACAAGGCCGCCAAATCGCTCAGTTGCGCCATGACAAGCTTGTTTAAAAATCTGAAGCAATCCATTGCCAGGGCCAAGGAAGTGGAACTGGCCGAGAGCACTATCGACAAGCTTGAGCGCCAGTTGACCCGGCGCATTTTCAGGCTCGATATGGATATGGGCGGCAAGCTGTTGATTTATGAATTTCTCAAGATGTGCTGCGCCATATCGGACCGCGCGGAAAACGCATCTGACCGCATTGAAATCATTGCGGTGAAAATTCGGACATAAAACAGTCCGCCATTCGATTGAAAATATGTTGCCCGGCCCATGTGGCCGGTGAGGGTGCTATTGGCCATCTGAAGGCGTGTGCATTGAATCGTCATCGGGTGTAATGGCCGCGGGCTGAGGCTTGGAGCGCATGAGGCCGGATTCACTGTCCGGGTCTGCGTCGGCATCATCCGCGCCGGTATCTTCCACAGGATAGTCGTCTTCGGTTCCATCCACAGGCTGCACATCGATGATCACAGTGGGTGTGGCCTGGCCGTTCGCATCCGGATCTTCTTCGCCGGTGAGTTCCACGGCGTCGGGGTCTGCAGGTTCTGTTACGGCCTGGGCCGGGGGCAGATTGAAGTCATAGCGCTGGGGTTTGATGCTTTCCATGACATCGCGCCACAGGGCCGCGGGAACCAGGCCGCCGGTGATGCACCCGCGCGTGGTGTTGGGGGGGCACAGGGGCGCATTGTTGTCGTGCCCGATCCAGGCCGCGGCCGCGATATCCGGGGTAAAACCCACGAACCAGGCGTCGCGGTAGCTGCTGGTGGTGCCGGTTTTGCCAGCGGCGATGTGGCCGATGCGCGCGGCGCGCCCGGTGCCGCGGCGGATCACGTCTTCCATGGCAGGGATAATGCTGCGCAGGGCCGCGGGGTCAAGCACGTGCTCGCCCTGGCTATGGTCTTTGCGGAAAATCACATTGCCTTTTGCGTCGCGAATCACGTTGATGGCATAGGGCCGCACCCGGGATCCGCCGTTGGCAATGGCTGCGTAGGCCGCGGCCATTTGCAGGGGAGAGGCGGATGCCGCGCCCAGGGACAGGGGGGCTGAGGGCTCCATGTCCGCGTCCAGGCCCAGTTTGCGGCACAGGGCGATGATGTTGCGCTCGCCCGCGCGGTGGCCCACGCGCACGGCCGGAATATTCAGGGATTTAACCAGGGCCTCGTGCCACGTGACCAGGGCGCCGTCCCCGTAGCTGCCGCCGTAATTTTTGGGGCAGTAGCCGCCGATGCAGTAGCGGCTGTTTTCCACGGTGTCCGCCATGGAATGGCCCTGCATGAGCGCGGTGAGATAAACAAAGGGTTTGAAAGAGGATCCGGCCTGGCGCGCGGACAGCCATGCGCGGTTGTAGCGCGAGGTTTTTGAGTCCGCGCCCCCGACCATGGCCAGCACGGCGCCGGACCAGGCGTCCACGGCCACGAACGCGCCCTGGGGCGCGGCGGCGCCGGCTTGTTCTTTGGCGGCTTTGATGGCGGCCTGGGACAGGCCGCTGCCCGAATACCGCGTGGCGGCTTCGGCGCTGTCCAGCCCCAGAATTTTCACATCCGTGTTCAGCGCATACTGGAGCACGGCTTCGGTGGATTTATCCCGGCTTGGGAGCAGCTTGAGCCCGGCCGCGGCGGCCGCGCCGCGCACAGCGGCTTCGGCGTTGCTTTGCATGGACCAGTCCAGGGTGGTGTAAATCTGGTATCCGCCCGTGGCCAGCTCGCGCGCCGAGAACCCGAACGGGCCCGTGTCGCTGGTGAGCTGGTGGATCACGTAATCCACAAAATAGGCGGCGCGGAAATTTTCATACGGCCCGCTGTAGGGCAGCACGCGCAGGGGCTGCTTTTTTGCATGGGCCTGCTCCTGCTCGTCGATGGCGCCCGTATCGAGCATCTTTTTGAGCACCAGGTTGCGGCGCGCCAGGGCATTGTCCCGGTTCATGTGCGGCGAGTACACGGCCGGGCCCTTGACGATTGCGGCCAGCATGGCGCACTCGTGGGTTTCCAGCTTGTGCGGGGGTTTGCCGAAAAACAGGTCCGAGGCCGCGCCCACGCCGTATGCGCCGTGCCCGAAATAGATCACATTCAGATAAGCCTCTAAAATTTCATCCTTGGAATACCTGCGTTCCAGTTCGGCTGCGATGAGGGCTTCTTCGGTTTTGCGCTGCAGGGTTTTTTCCTGGGTGAGGTACAGGTTGCGCGCGAGCTGCATGGTGATGGTGCTGGCGCCTTCCTTGGCTTTGCCGCGGCTCACCGCGCGCCACACCGCGCGCAGCACGCCCCGGGCGTCCACGCCCCCATGCTTGTAGAACCGCTCGTCCTCGATGGCCACGAAGGCCTCGGGCATGCAGTCCGCCATTTCGTCCAGGGCCACGAACTTGCGGTCCTCCATGTTCACCTGGCCCAGCTCGGTTCCGTCCGCGGAAAAAATCCGCGACGGGTTGGAATGTTCCGGCAATTGCACTTTGGACAAGTCGGTAAATTCGCGCAGCGCATCCGGCAGCTTGCTCGAAGAACACGACGGCAGCGCCGCCGCGCATGCTGCGCAAACCATTATGGCTGTCAGAAGGGCTCTGATACGGCCCAACAAGTTCTTTGTTTTCATCTCACGCCTCCATGTGGCGTATTATATTTCCTTCAGATCTATAATGGCGCGCGCCGCGAGCTTTCAGCACATGTATTTAATAATTTCCCGGCCGCGGCATGAAGGCGTGTCCGGCGATTCGGGAGTCTTTTTGAAAAAGGGTATTCACTTCGACCTGCCAACTGGAAATATCCGCATGGTTTCTACGGGTTTATTTGTGATTTATTGGCACCTCAAGGAATCGGGCTCTTGTCGTGTGCGTTTCGCTGGGTCCAAGTCCGCCCCTCCAGATAGAGTGCCGGCAAGGCCGGCGGCCTTCTCCCGAATCCCGGCATGGCTGAATAGGCATGCCGATAAGAATATGCCGCCCCTGACTGTGAGCGCCGGATTTCCGTTGCGTTTTAAATGGCGAGTCTCCACGCATCAAAACTCAGCGCATTCGCGGGGCCACCTGCGGCGAACAGGGCGGTGTGCCGGCTGTCGGGGCTTGCGGGGTAGATGCGGGTGGTGAGGCAGGCGCGGGCGTTGGCGAAGATTTCAAGCGCGGAGCGGTCCAGGAATACGCGCAGATCCAGGGGTTCGCCGGGGCTTAATGCCAGGGGAGCGCTCTGCGGGGCGCGCTGCGCGTGCGGGGCGCGCGAGGAGCGGGCGCGGTCCACGATGAGTTGTTGCTTTGCGGTGTCGTAGTAAATGGATGTCTGTTCGCTGCGGTCCGGGGCGCTGCGCACGTGCAGGCCGCAGCGGGCGGCTGCGCCGGGGCGCATGAGGGCGTGGATTTCCAGGCAGTCGCCATGCGCGTGGGGCAGGGCGTGCGGGGCCGCGGGGTCGATTTCTATGTTTTCATAATGGGTGTGTTCGCGGCGCAGGGTTTCCAGTTCGGGCGCGGGCGCGTATTGGGGCCAGCCCTGGGCGTCGAGCGTGATGATGCGCGGCAGGCTCATGCAGCCCTGCCACCCGTGGCGCGCGGCGCGGCGCCTGTTTTCGCGCAGCCACGCGAACAGGATGCAGCGCCCGGTTTCATCCACAAACATCTGGGGCGCGAAAAAGCAGTTGCCGGGGTCCAGCACGCCGCTGCGCTCCTGCTCGAATCTGAGTTTGTCGCTCAACCCGCCGGTGAACCACACGGCGCGGCCGCCCACCACGGAGACCACGATGAGCCACCGGTCTCCGAACCGCACCACAACCGGGCATTCCCACATCCAGCCGTGGGTGAGGGCGTTGTCCGCCATGTGCAGGGGGTGCAGGTATTTCCAGTCGTGCAGGTTCTGGGATTCATAGAGCAGCACGGCGCCGCGGCCCCACAGGCTTGCGCCCACGGCCATGAGCCATTGCCCGGGGCTGTGCCGCCACACATACGGGTCGCGGAACAGCCACCGGGATACGCCCGCGGGCGGCATTTTGATCACGGGGTTGGGCCGCGTCCTGCGCCAGTGAATCATGTCGCGCGAGGTGGCGCGGCACTGGGTCTGGGCCAGAAGCGGGGGCCGGCCCACGCCTGTGTAGAAGATGTTGGGAACACCGGCGTCGTCCGGCACGGTGCAGCCGCTCCACACGCCGCTGTTGTCGTATGTGGCGCCGGGCGCCAGGGCCGGGGGCAGGTGCTCCCAGCGCACCAGGTCGCGGCTGCGCGCGTGGCCCCAGGATATGCGCGCCTGCGCCGGCCCCACGGCCCCGCACGGGTTGTACTGGTAAAACATGTGGTATTCGCCGTTAATGTGGATGAGGCCGTTGGGGTCGTTCATCCACCCGCGCTCGGGCGCAAAGTGAATGACGGGCCGCTGCGGATCTGTGTCGTGTCGATTCATATTGCTGCGCCGCCCGGGGCAAAGGATTATGTCTTCGACGACTTAAGAAACCCTTTTGAAAATGGGTTTCTTAAGAATCTTCCCAAAACTTTTTGGCGGGCAATCCCCCGGCAAAATGCGTGCCGTGTGATTGCCTCCCTGAAGGGTTGGAAAGACTGTCATGAGTTTCAAATTTTTACACCGCTGTTTTTTTAAAATGTAACTGCTAAAAGAATTAAGGCGTCTTCGACGACTTAAGAAACCCTTTTGAAAATGGGTTTCTTAAGAATCTTCCCAAAACTTTCTGGCGGGCAATCCCCCGGCAAAATGCGTGCCGTGTGATTGCCTCCTTGACGTGTTGGAAATGATTGCCATGAGATCCCGGTTTCCATATCCGTGTTCGCGCCGTGCGATTTGATGCGCACGGCGCCGGCTCCGTACATTGTGCGCTGAAATGCGCGCTGTGCGCAAGCCTGGCGCGTGGCGCTCATATTGTTCTAACGAAATATAAACATGTTGCTAATGAAGCGGGTGTCGATATAGAATCTCTGTTAAGGATTTATCGTTATAAATATGCGCTCGCGCCGGGGAGGCCTCCGAGTGAAAAAATTTCTGAGCAAAGCTTTTAATGTGCATGAAGGGGAGCACGGCCGCGTTTTTCTGAGCTGGCTCATCTTCCTTTTGATTATGACCGGCATCATCATCGGCCGCAATGCGCGCGACTCCATCTTTTTGCAGGATGTGGGCGTGAAGTGGCTGCCCATTATGTTCGTGCTCAACGCCGTGTTCGTGGTGCTGGTGTCCATTGTGTACACGGCGTTTGTGGACAAGGTGGACCGCACGCGGTTCCTGGTGGTGTCTTTGGCCCTTTACGCGGGCATCACGTTCGCGGTGCGCCTGGGGCTGGTGCTGCTGCCGAACAATGCGTGGTTCTCGGCGGCCACGTATGTGATTGTGCAGATTTTGTGGCTCATCGGGCTCATGCAGTTCTGGACATTCATGGGCGATGTGTTCGACGCGCGCGAGAGCAAGCGGCTGTTTCCGCTCATCGGCACGGGCGGGCTCGTGGGCATGGTCATCGCCGGGTTCGGGGCCAAGCCCGTGGTGGCGGTCATCGGCACCAACAATCTGTTCCTGGTGTGGTCGGCCATGTTCGGCGTGTGCATTTTCCTGGTCATCACCATGAGCGCCAGGTTCGGCAAGAAAAAGGATGCGGCAAAACCTGTGTCCCTGGCGCCCGAGAAAAAGGTGTCCCAGGTCCAGGTTTTCAAGGAAGGCCTGGACTATATCAAGCAGGTGCGCCTGCTCAAGACCCTGGTGCTTATCAACCTGGCCATGTGGATCGTGTTCACCATCGTGGACTATGAATTCAGCAAAGCCGTGGCCCTCAAATACACGAATAAGGATGATCTGACCGCGTTCCTGGGCGTGTTCCGCGCCGGGGCCGGGGTCTTGTGCCTCTTGGTTCAGTTCGGGCTCACCACGCGTCTCATCACACGGTTCGGCGTGGGCCGCATCATCGCCGTGCATCCGCTGTTCATGGGCGGCGCCACCGCGCTCATGACCGCCAAGCTCGCGTTCCTGTCCGCGTCTTTCGCCAAGTTCGGCGACCACGTGCTGCTTTACACGGTGCAGGATTCCTCGTACCAGATGCTGTACAACCCGATTCCGCCGGACAAGCGGGGCCGGGCGCGCGCGTTTGTGGAGGGGTACGTGAAGCCCATATCCATGGGCCTGGCCGGGGTGCTGCTTATTGTGTCCGTGCAGTTCCTGGCGCCCATTTCCCAGGCCCTGCGCGGGGACCCCGAGTTCCTTACGTGCCTTATCAGTTTCGTGTTCGCGGGCGTGTGGGTTTACGCGGCCCTGCGCGCGAATGCGGACTACGTCAAGGCCCTGACTGACAACCTTACGTCCGCCAGCCCCAGCCTGCGCGCCGACGCCCTCAAGCATTTGTCCAAGCTCGGGGACCAGAAGAACCTGGCCGTGCTGCGCGGGGTGCTCAAGAGCGACAACGAGGACATGATCGAATTCGCCCTGGAAATGATCGAGGAGATCAAGGCCCGGGACGCCATAACCGATGTGCGGCCCCTGCTGCGGCACACGAGCAACGATATCCAGGCCGCGGCCGTGAACACCCTGGCCGCGCTCAAGGACAAGGATTCCCTGGCGCAGTTCATCGCCCTGCTGGGCGACGACGGGCCGGCCGTGCGCCGCGCGGCCATCAGGGCCGTGGGCAAGCTGGCCGGGGACGACGCCCTGGACCTGCTGCGGCCCATGCTTGATGATCCCAAGCGCAAGGTGCGCGCCGAGGCCGTGACCGCTCTTATCCAGGCCGGCGGCCTGGACGGCGTGTTGCTGGCCGGCGACTTGCTCAAAGAAATGCTCGAAGCCAAGAAAACAAAAACCCGCGCCGCGGCCGTGGATATCCTGCGGCACATCAAAGCGCGGCATTTTACGCCCACCTTGCTGGAATTCATGCAGGATCCCGAGCCCGAGGTGCGCGCCCGGGCCGTGCGCGCGCTCGCTAAAATCAAGGATCCCCGCGCCACGGGCGCCCTGATCCACGCTCTGGCCTGGCCCCGCCTGGCGCACGATGCGGAAAAGGGACTCGCGGGCATGGGCAGGAAATCTCTGCCCGCGCTTCAAAAGGCCGCCGCGGAAAATCCGGACCTGGATGTACGCCGCCGCAGCCTGTTGCTTATGGGCAAAGCCCACGGCGCCGAGGCGCGCGACACCCTGCTCAAGGCGCTCACCGATTCCGAACACCCGGCCCTGCGCGGCGCGGCCCTGCACGCCCTGGCCGCAGCGCAATTGACGGGCAAGGACGCCGAAGAAGTGCGCAAGCCGGTTTCCGATTATATCCAGGAGGAAATCCGGCACGTTTACACCATGAAATATGCGGCGGCCCTGCTTGCGGCGCACGAGTCGGAAGACAGCCGCCCGGACATCTTCATGCAGGCCATCGATGAACAGGCGCAACAGGGCCTGGACCGTGTGTTTCACGCCCTGGGCCTGCTGCTCGACGCGGCCACGGTGCGCAGTATCTGGTCCAAGCTTGTTTCGCCCGACAAGTCCCTGGTTCCCCTGGCCCTGGAGGCTTTGGAGAACATCGGGCAGAAAGATATCACCAAACAGATCACCCCGCTGTTCGAGGAGCGCAACACCGAGGACACTGTGGCCGCATACCGCGCGGTGCTCGGCAAAGGCGCGCCGGGCGCGGATGCTTTGTACAAGCGCTTCGCGGCATTCGCTTCGCCTTGGATGCGCGGGTGCACGGCCTACGCCCTGGGCGAAAATCCGGCCGCGCCCGGCCGCGCCGATCTCCTGGCCGCTCTGGCCAAAGACACCGACCCCTTCGTGGCTGAAACCGCGCAGTGGGTGCTTGCTCGCAACACAGATTCCGCTCCGGAGGCTACCGCCATGCTCACTATGGAAAAAATCCTGTTCCTGAAAACCGTGCCCATCTTCGCGGGCATGTCCGGCGAAGAGCTGCGCGCCATCGCCGAGATCGTGGAAGAGGTGGAGATCAAACGCGACGATATCCTGTTTTACGAGGGCGAGCCCGGCGAAGACATGTGCATGATCGTGACCGGCGGCGTGCAGGTGCTCAAGGGCCGTCCCGAGGAGAATATTGTGCTGGCCACCCTGGGCGAGCGCGAGTGCATCGGGGAAATGGCCATCCTGGACGATGAGCCCCGATCCGCAACAGCCCGCGCCGCCGAGGATACTCTGCTGCTTAAAATCCAGCGCGACGATTTCCGCGACCTCATCGGCGAGGATCCGGCCGTGGCGTTCGGCGTGTTCCGCGTGTTCACCCGCCGCCTGCGCGCCGCCAATGTGGAACATGAAGACCACGCCGCCGAACCCATGAAAAGCGCGGTGTAATTTGGGATAGAAAAAGTTAACGCGTCTTCGACGACTCAAGGAACCTTTTTGAAAAGGTTCCTTGAGAATCCCCCCAAAATTTTTGGCGGGCGATTGCCCGGCATAAAGCGCGCCGGGCAATCGCCTCATTGCATGATTGCAGAAGATTCTTACAAGAATCCAATTTTGTTTTCGCGCCGTCGCGGCCGGGAATCAATGTGCGCTGTTGCGGCGGCCGCGCTGTTCTGGAATTGTTTCTTTCCGTGTATGAATTTGGCGTATAATTAATGTATTGAAATCAATCATAAGCAGCCGGGGAGGGACTTCGGGATGAACCATACAAAGTACCTTGTGACAGGCGCATGCGGGTTCACGGGTTCGCACTTGTGCGACATCCTCAGTGAGCGCGGCCTGGATTTCCGGGCCACGGACATGGAGGGCGCGGACAGGGGCTATCTGCCGGCGGGCGCGGAATTCGTTGCCAGTGATTTGACGGATTATGATTCCCTGCGCCGTGTGGCGGAAGGGGTGCAGGTGGTGCTGCACACGGCCGCGGTTTTTGACTGGTGGGCGCCGCGCGAGCTGCTGGACGCGGTGAATGTCCGCGGCATGGAAAATCTGTGCCGCGCGTGCGTGGACGCGGGCGTGCGCCGCCTGGTGTCGTGGAGCACCAGCGGGGTCTACGGCAAGTTGCCGCCCGGCGCCACGGTCATTGACGAGGACACGCCGCGCAATCCCCTCGAGGATTACAGCAAGACCAAGTTCGAACAGGATGAAATCACGCACCGGTTCAACGGGCGGGGCGGGCTCACCACCAGCATCGTGCGCCCGGGCATTGTGTACGGCACCCGGGCCAAATACGGGGCCGCGCAGATTTTTGACGCCGTGGCCGCCGCGCCCGTGATGCCCATTCCCGTGAATTTCAAATACCGCCTGGGAACCGTGCATGTGCGCGACATCGGCGGCGCGGCCCTGTTTGTTTCCGGCAGGGAAGAGGCCGCGGGCCAGGAGTACTGCGTGGTGGACTGCTCGGGCATCACCATGGCGGATTTCATCAAGCTCGTGGCCCGCGCCATGGGCAAGCCTGTGGCGCCGGTGCTGGCGCCGCCGCAACTCGTGCGCCAAGCGGGCCTCATGGCCGCGGATGTGTCCGAGTGGATTGCGCGCAACGTGACCAAATCCCGGCCCCTCATCGAGCGCGGCCCCATCCAGTTTTTCCCCGTGGACCTCAATGTGAGCAATAAAAAGCTTTTGGACCTGGGCTATGAATTCGAGCACCCCACGCCCGAGCGAGCGGTCGAGGAAATCGTGGCCTGGATGGGCGCCAATAAAATGCTGAATATCAATCCGCTGCAATTGATTAGAAAGATTAAGAATAAGAAGTGATTTCCCGCCGCACGCGTTTCATGCACGGATGCTTTTGCCAGGGCCCGTAGCGGATGTGGCTGGTTTCAGCGTTCCAGGTCGATGATCACGCCGCGCTCGCGGATGAGCGAGTTGATGATATCGTTGAGGTCTTCGCCCGTGAGATCCTTGAACGAAAGCAGGCGCGACTGTTTGACGATCTGCCCGGTGTCTTCGTGAATCATTTGAACGCGGAAGCCCGCGTTCTGGGCCCAGATGCGCACGGCATAGGGCGAGTGGCGCAGGTCCTGGTGTTCATTGAAGTGTTCCACGGCTTCGATGACCATGTCCCACAGCGCGCCGCGCGGCGCCTGCATGTCCGAGTACTGCTTGTAATGCTCGTGGGCGCGCGCCGCGCCCTCGTCCACGGCTTTTTCTTCGGTGCTGCGCCGGCGCTCGATCTTTTTTCCAACAACCTTGTACAGGGGATTGACCATGGATGATCGGTCCGTGATCTTCTCCACCATGCTGGATCGGAAGGTTCTGCTGAATTGATCTCCACCCATGGTGTCCACCTCCTGTTCCTGTATACTGTGCTTGCCTGTTACAAGCCTGCCGCGCCGCGTACCGGCGCAGCACACGCTTCTATTTATATTATCGGCAATTTTTGGCATAATCTAACACAGTCGGCAAACTACATGATGCACCGATTATGGATCCGGAGGGCGCAATGGACATTCCCATGGAAAGAGAATTGACGGAACCCGTGCTGCTGTGCGATGAGAAAGGGCGGCTGAATCCCGAGGCCAGGGGTTGGTCGCGCAAGCCGCTCCACACCTGCAATCTCAGCGGCATGTGGCCGCGCAAAAAGAAATGGAACTACTGGAATGTGACCGCCGAAACCTTCAGTTTCTGCATTGCTCTGGCCAATGTGGATTATATCGGGCTGCCGTTCGGGTATTTTTTGGAGTATGACACCGGGCGCATGCTGGAAAAAACCGTGGTTACGCCCCTGGGCCTGGGCTGCGCCATGCCGGACACATGCGACGGGGACGTGGCGTTTCACGGCGCGGCCATGCCGTTCAGCATAACGCACGAGGCCGGCGGCATCCGCATCAAAGGCCGCGCGCGCCGGTTCGGCGGCGCATCCATGGAATGCGATTTCTTTATTCATTTCTCGGCCGAACATGAAACCATGAACGTGGTCGTGCCGTGGAGCGACACGCGCTTTCAGTTCAATTCCAAGCAGAACAGCCTGCCCACCGAGGGGCGCGTGGTGATCGACGGGCGCAACTACGATTTCGATCCCGAAACATCGTTCGCATGCCAGGACTTTGGCCGCGGCGTGTGGCCGTACAAAGTTACGTGGAACTGGTCCAGCGTGTGCGGCCGCCAGGGGTCGGATGTGATTGCCGTGAACAGCGGGGCCGGGTGGACCGACAACACAGGCGCCACGGAAAATTCCCTGTGCCTCAACGGGCGCGTCACCAAAATCAGTGAAGACATTCTTTTTGAATACGACCGCAGCGATTTTATGAAACCCTGGCGCCTGCACACCGCGCTCACCGATACCGTGGACCTTATCATGACTCCGTTTTACGACAAACACGGCAAATTCAGCGTGGGCATCCTCAGCACCGAAGTACACCAGTGTTTCGGCCGTTTTTCCGGCGCCGTCAAAGTCCAGGGCCGCAGCATCGACGTGCACAATCTCGTGGGCTGGGCCGAAGAGCATGTGGGCCGCTGGTGAAACGCCGCGCCGCGCCGCCATATTTTTAACGGGTTCGTGATTGAACAAAACCGCGTAGCGTGATAAAATAAACACATTCGAAATCCGCAACAGGTGTGCGACACATGGCATTGAGAACCAGGAAAAAAGAACAGAAACACGAAAAACTGTATACGCTCGACGAAATGGCGGCCCTTCTGCAAGTGGATCGCCGTAAAATCGTGGAGTGGGTGCAGTACCGGCGCATCCCCTATGTGCTGCTCAACGGTGAGAAAATACGTTTCCGCATGACCGATATCGCCGAATGGGTGGAAAACCGGGCCCAGCCCAAACCCGCGTTCAAGATTCGCCAGACCCTGTGACAGCCGCACCCCCGGAGCTTATGGACCAGGACTTTCCCCAGCCCGATATGCCCCATATCATTGTCCTCTGCCTTGAGGGCGAAGTCATGCGCCACGAAGAAGCCCGCTTTGAATTGCTTATTCAGGAGTTGCTTGAAAAAAAACAGCGTTATTTCATTATGGAATTTTCCAACGTGGATTTTGTGGACAGCGCCGGCATCGGCCTCATCATTAAAATCGCAAGCATGGTTGAAAAACGCTTGGGCGCGCTGTGCCTGTGCAATCCCAAGGCCAACGTCAAAAACGTGTTCCAGACCCTGGGCATTGAAGATCGTTTTAAAATCATGTACTCCCTGGGCGCGGCCCTGCGCTCCCACGGCCACCTCATTCGCGTGGAATTCGTGGATTTCAAATTTCAGTAACCCCCCCCCGGATCGCAGCAATGCAACGCAACTTGGCGCGGCGCCGCGCCCCGGCAGGCCGCGCATAACTCGACATGTCTTATTTGAAGCCAGGCATTCCGTGCATTCACCAGGGATGGATCCCTTTTCGTGATTGCTAAAAAGAATGGAATTGCTCAATTTGTCAAATTCCTTAACAGCTGCCATGGTTTTTAGCGCTTTCATGTCCACTTGAAAACTCACTTCAAATAAAAATACGCATAAGGATCCGTTTTTTTGAAATCAGGTATCAAGATCGCGTTTCAATGCGCCGATAAAGTGGTCAAGGACGCGGGATTCATGGAATTCCCGGCGGACCGCCGGGCTCTCTGTGAACGACAAGGATGTCAAATTCCGTTATCATGGAGGATGCAGGGTATGCATCACAAAAAGAGCCTTTTCCGAGCGGTTTCGCCGGGAATCCCATTTCCTATACTTTTCAACGGAGCGTACCGAACCATCCCGGGCTGATACCTTTTGCCCAGAGGGTGGTTTTTGTATTGCAGCAAAGTCATAGAGGACGCAGAAACCCGCCATAGAGGGCGGGCCGCTTTGATGAAATAGCCCGCCGCAACGGCGGGAGCAAAGCGGAAACACTGCGGCGCATGCCGCAAGGAACAGACACAGCGCGCACCGGGCGCCGCCGCAAAGGTGGTCGGTATGGATAACAGGACTGTTGTTTTCAACTTGTTCGCCATGGTCGCTTCCGGCCGCGCTTGGTCATTGCATGGCATGACAGAAAAGGAGGTCTGGTCATGGCTATGATCATGGATCAGCAGACGTACTCCATTGGCGAAGTCGGCAGGATGCTGGATGTGGAACCCCACACCCTTCGCTACTGGGAAAAGGAATTCAAGGATTTCATCAAGCCCCGGCGCGTAAGCCGCAAAAACCGGGTTTACGGCGAAACGGACATTGCAGTGCTGCGCAATATCAAGGAACTGCTCACCGTGGAACTGTTCACCATCGCGGGCGCCAGGCGCCAGATGTACCTGCGCACGGCATCCGGGTTCTGAACCATGGGCTCGATAGAGCCGTGCTGAAATATCGGGGATGGTTTTCCGAAACATAGGTTTGCTTGTTCGGCGTTACGAAAATCATGCTGCCTGTTTCATGTTGAAATAGCAGCATGGTTGAGCGCTTAATTGCCAACGGAGGCAAGGTTGGGCAAGGTTGTTTTGGATATACAAAAAAATAAATCTGAGAGCTATTGCCGGATGTTTTTAGGATAGCTCATGTTTCATTATGGAATGCCGGTATGCATGCATGGAAATGACTGCATATCTTCAGGCGCACGGTGAAGTTGTTCGCAGGCTTTGGCCTGTTGTTGATATATTAAATATTAATGCAGTGAATTAAAAGCAAAGAGCGGATCGCCATGGGGTTGCGGAGAAGAATCAAAACCGCGCCATGAGGCCATCGCCCGGGCGGGCCGAGATTTTGGAATATTTTGTTTGACCGTGTTTGTGCGGCCAATCGATCCGCATATGCAGGTTGTTTAGTGGAAAAGTAAGTTTAGAAAAACGGATGCGGCCGTGGCTGTTCCAGGGCGTGTTCATATGATGCAATGAAGCCATTGCCCGGCGGTTGTTTTTGAGAGGTTCTCAAAAAGCCCTTTTTTAAAAAGGGTTTTTTGAGCCGCCGCTCACGCGTTATTACAGTGAACGGCTTGAGCCTTTTTAACAAGGGGGGCGATCTATAAGAGCAGGCCATTGATTTGAATAGAAGACAGTTCCGGTGCGCCGAAGGAGCGGCGCGCCCGATAAACACATGGATGTGTGGCTCTGACGGTGTATTCGCATCGCGCCGCACCGAGCCGCGTACACGGATGTGCACGGGCGTAATGGTTCATTGGAGGCGTCACGCCGGAACGTGTCATATTAGGACCATGTCAAGAAAAACTCTGCACAAGAAAGGGGGTGATGATTGTTGTTTAGCGTACAGACAAATGTTGATGCAATGAAGAACCTCGCCAATCAGTTTTGGATCAACCGCGACATGCAGGTAACCATGGAGCGGCTCAGCTCGGGAATGCGCATCAACCGCGGCGCGGACGACCCCGCAGGCCTGGCCATCAGTGAAGGCATGAGGGCTCACACGCGAGGCATCGACCAGGCTCTGGAAAACACCCAGGAAGCTATGGTGTTCCTGAACGCCCGGGATCGGATCATGGCCGAACAGCAGGACATCGGCATGCGGCTTATGGAACTGGCGGTGCGCGCGGCCAACGAGGCCACGCTCACAACCTCGGACATGCAGAAACTGGACGACGAAGCCCAGGCCCTGATTACCCAGCTCGATACCATGGGGAAATCCTCTTCACTTCGAGGATCCGAAGGCACCAAACTGGTGTTCAACGCGGGCCAGCTCGACGTGATCTGGGTTATTGACCAGACCGGCAGCATGGGCGCTCCCATCGCATCGGTCGTAGCCGGCGCGCCCAACATGTATTCGCAGTTGGCGGCCAAGGGTTTCGACCTGCGCATGGGCGCCGTGGGCTACGGTGTCGGTGCTGTGGGCAATCTGAGTGTGACTGCCCCGCCGGGGTCACCATTCAACGCACTTACGGCCACGGGCAGCAAATCTCTGCAAGGCGGAAGCGCGGGATTTGTTGCTGATGTGAACGCCATCGCCGGCGCTCTGCAAGGTTCCAGAGAGCGCGGCCTGGATGCCTCTCTGGAGGCTATCTACTCCACCGGCATACAGGCACAGCTCACCGCAAGGCCCGATGCACAGCGCGTGATGATTCTGCTCACGGATGCGGATTCCGACGACTTTGGAGAATTTGGTGCAAACAACGGAATTAATGTGGGGCAGGCCGAGAGGGATTTTGTGGTCAGCACAATGGATTCCTGGGGCATGTCGTACTACGTAGTGAGCACCATTACTGAAGGCGCAGGTGGAATTCCGGCCGATGCGGACTACACGGATATTGCAACCCGTGTAGCGAGTGGCGGCGGGTCCATGGCACTGGACGGACCTGGCGCATGGGTGAATACCATCACCAGCGCGCTCGAAGCGTTCGGCGGCCCGTACTCGCTCAGTTTTCAGATTGGCGCCGACAACGTGGGCGATGATAAACTGGAACTGAATTTCAAGACCGTGACAGCCCGCACGTCCGGCCTCTCCAGCGTGTCTCTCACGAGCGCAACTGCAGCACAGAATTCCATCGATCAGGTCAAGGCCGGCATTGAGTTCATTTCAGAAGAACGCGCGGCCACTGGTGCGTACATGCACCGCATGGAATCCGTAATCGACGACCTCACGGCCGAGCGCAACAACACACTCGCGGCCAAGTCCAACATTGCGGACACAGATTTCGCTGAAACCGCGTCTGGCATGACAAAGCAACAGATCATCTTTAACACGGCTGTGGCCGCAGGCGCCCAAGCCAATGCGACCCCCAGCGCTGTTCTGAACCTCATCTCGGAGCAAGGGATAGGGCAGCAGAACGATCTGTTGTGATTCATGGGGCAGCACCACGCCCCCACGAGAAATCACGCCAGCATGCGGAGGAGACAGCGATATCCGGTAACACCGGTTCGCAATAAAGTGGCTAAAGCACAACAATACCCCCCGGGTTCGCCCGGGGGGTATTTTCATTGTGGGGAAAACCGTGGAAATCGGGCGTTTCAATCGAAAAGAATTCCACGGACTTCGGTCCGGGGACTGCAAGCAGTATCGCTCAATGGGCAAGCGTGGTTTGATTTTGGAGTGCGGCGATTTATCGCCGCTTTCGCAGGTCGGGATCATCCGGGATGCGCCGACATGCGCCGGGAATTAATTGCCCGCGCGCAAAGCCACTAATGAATTGTTGCACTCCAAAGCAACAACGGTTTGATGTAAAAAGATTTTTCTTTATTAATCGCCTATATCACGTTTGAGATGATCGGGCGCTTTATCAAACAATGAGGCGCCTCGGATTTCAGTCCGGGGCAGGTTATTGAATAATTGCAATTCCGAAATATAAAACAGGCTTTTTTTAAAGGTTTATTCATCAGGAAGCCTGATTTTTCATGGCAGTCATCTGAGTTGGTGGTTTCAGGATTGTGCCTGTGGCCGCCTGTTGGGCTGCGCCGTGCTTTTTGAATCATGGGGTTTGCGCGGAATAACGCGGGAAATGGGTATAATTCCAAATAAGAGCCGCGAGCCGGCCTGGAGGGCGCATGATCCGCGACCATTATGATACGCTGGGCGTTTCGCCGCGGGCCACGGCCCAGGAGATTCTCAAGGCGCGCAACCGGCTGCTGCTCATGCACCACCCGGACCGCAACCCGGACACGGAACAGGAATCCAAGGAAAAAACCATCCGCATTATTCTTGCCTCCGAGGTACTGCTGGACCAGCGCCAGAGGGCGGAATACGATGCCATTTATGTGAATGTATACGGTGGGGAAACCCTGACGCATTCGCCGTACGTGCGCGAGTATGAGCGCGTGGACATTATTATTTGCAATGCGTGCAGCCGCCCCAATGCGGATACGGGGCGCGGGTATTGCATTTTCTGCGGGAGCGGGATCGGGGATTCGCCGGCGCCGTTCACGGGTTCCAATATTGCCGATTTCAAGGCCAGTTACATGACGGGCGCTTTTGCGTTTTCCGCATTGGACAGCGGGTGCCTGGCGTGGGGCGTGGGCGGAGGCGCTTTTATTCTTGGTGGCGGGGCGGCCATGTTCGCCCTGGGCCGGGTGGCGGACACGTTGTACAGCGATAACAGTGATGCTTATTTCGCGTTTGCGTGGGTTTCGCTCATTGTGTTCATGGTTCTTGCGTTTGTGGCCGGCTGGCTGGTGACACACAAGATGGGCGAGTAGGCTTGCATAAATAAAGGGTATGTATTCAGCGTTGTGAATAATGCGGCGTTTGCGAGCGGATGAGGACGAACCGGAAATGGTTTTTTCAATTCAGGATTGTGCCCCCGGAGCGGGCCGGGGTAGGGGTTGTTACGGATGGATGGCCCCCGCTTGTCCTATCGATTTTATCCGAAGGCATTTTTACAAAGCAAATGCTTTCTTTTGTCTTTTTTGAAGATATTTCAAGCTGAGATACGGTGGTAATCTCAAAAGCTTTTTAGGCATAACCGCACCCGCGGGCTCGGCATTGCGTGTTGAGGCCATGAATAGCTGCGCAAACCCGGCAACAAGTCTGTATTTTGTCCGCCGCCCTTCAGAAACCCCTCTGTTCATAACGGGCTGAGATCGGCCCGCAACCCGAATTTGGCATAAAAACCGGCCCAAACCCCATATCCGCGAAAAATGCATTATAATGATCCCAATAAAGTTCGAAGTGGCATCAATACTCTCCCACTCAACGAGCTACTCGATAATCTCTTGTTCCGCCCGCGCGCCTTAGCGCCTGCAGGCGAAAAAAAACAAGGGGAAAGCCGAGCGGCGCACCCGGTGCGACGCGTTCACGGCTGTACCAATCAAGGACTGGAGTTAGTAAATGAGTAAAGTGCTTTATGTAGGAAACCTGGACGAAGATGTGAAAGCCGACGCCCTGCGCACCATGTTCGCCCAACACGGCAGCGTGGAGCGCGCCGAACCCGTCAAGAAAAAAAGCACCGGCAAATGCCGCGGCTTCGGGTTTGTGCACATGCGCCATGAAGCTGAAGCGCAGACCGCCATCCTGGAACTCAACGGTGCGGAACTGCTGGGTAACAAAATCATCGTGGCCGAAGCCAAGCCCCCCAGGTATCGCCCCATGCGTGATTTCGGCGGACGCGGCGACCGTGGTGATCGCGGTGATCGCGGCGACCGTGGAGATCGCGGCGACAGGGATCGCGGACCGCGCAGCGGCGGATACCACGGCGCACCGCGGCGCACGGAACGGCCCCCGCACAGGGACTGATGCACCCCCTGTGCAGGCCCGGGGCGCCAACTTCATGCCTGGCCGCACCAGCCGTTCGCGGCGCACGGCATTTGCATGAAAAAAAACTTTTATTGTGATCGCCCCGCGCACCGCGAATTTCTGTTATACTATAGTTAAGTAAAAGAATGTGGTTGTTTAGAATGACGAGAATAAAGCCTACACAATTCAAATCAATCCTGACAACAACATTAAAGCGCGAACCTGAGGGGATGCCTCACGCATTTTAACAAGCGGAACCGGCGGAGAAACCGCACCCGGCTCAAACCCGGGACATACGTTTCCGGGTACCGCATCAGGACGCGAACAAAAGCTGAAAGCGAAGGGAAAGAACAGCATGAGAGAAACAGGAAAAGTCAAATGGTTCAACGCCAGCAAGGGATTCGGATTCATTGAGCGCGACGGCGGCTCCGATGTTTTCGTCCACTACTCGGCCATCCAGGAAGAGGGATACAAGACTCTGGATGAAGGTCAGGCCGTGGAGTTTGAAACCGTAGCCGGCCCCAAAGGCGACCAGGCCGCCAACGTCATCGTCATCTGATACGGCCTCGGCACATCAAACCACAGACAACTTAACCCGCCCCCCTCAAAAGGGGCGGGTTTTTCTTTTGCCTGCAAACAGGCATGCCCGGCGCGGCCCCGCGCTTTATTTTTGCATGGCGCGCGCCCGCCCGCATTCTCAAGATAAAATAAACGGCGCAACAAACGCGCACCATTCATCACAGGAGGAAAGAATATGAAACGATTCACAACCGCGGTGCTGGCGCTTTGCCTGGCCGCAGGCCTCGCCGCCGCTGGCTGCAGCAAAAAGCAAGCCGACACACCCAAAGATTCAGGCGCCGCTGTGAAACAAGTGGAAAAACCCGGTGTCATCGAATCCAAGGAAATAGAAACATTCGGCAAATCCTTCTGCGACGCCATTGGCGCAGACCCCTACGAGGTCATGGACTTCATGGCAATGAAATTCGTGTTCCGCATCGGCCTGGAAGTGACCATGACCCCGGAAAAGAAAGCCGAAATGGAAGCCCAGGGCATGACCATGGAAATGCTCACGGACATGGGCGCGAACAGCCTGGACACCCAGCGCGACAAGTTCGCCAAGCTCGGCAAGGATATCGGCCAGTGCAAAGTGGACGCCACCGCCGAAACAGCATGCTCGGCTATCGTGGACGCCCTGGCCGCCGACGGTTTCATGGGCAAGAAAAAGCTGGATGCCCAAGTGAGCGCCATGATTCTGGGCGCCTTCAATATCGAACGCTGCGGCGCCATGCGCCTGTCCAATGATGAAGGCGAAGCCGGCGCCGCTCTCCTGGGCGTGGTTGAGGGCCAGTGGAAAATCCTGTCCGTGGCCAAGGACTGATCTGCGGCGCCGTCGCCGGTCCGCATATATTTATCTGCCGATAAGATTCATTTTCCGGGAATCGCCTGTGGGGGAACAATCCGCGCCATGCCCGTGACCCGGGCAGAGCGGGAGCAATACACCGGCCCGCAACCCGGCGCGCGCGCGGATCTCAGGACGAAAAACTCTCCTGGCCGCCGTCCGCGAAAATCAGGTTGCCGCTGCCCGAGGCATCCCACGATGTGGCGCCCAGCACCGCGTTGTCCCGCGACGCGTATAGCGTGGCCGAACCCGAACCATCCGCATTCATGGCCATGTCCACCAGCACGCCGCCCGTGGCCGTAAACACCAGATGGCCGCTGCCGTCTTCTTTAAACTGCGAGCCTCCAAGAAACGTCATTGTGAACCCGGTGCTGTCTTTCACCTTGCCCGACAATGAAATCGTGTCCGTGTCGTTTTCAACTTCGGTCAGGCGCAAATTCGTATAGGTATTGCCCGCATCATCTTTTCCATTGAACGAAACCCAGAAAAGCCCATCCCGGGAAAACACGCCGCTGCTGTCATAATACGTGCCCTTGAGCGGTATGGTCATGGACAGGAGCGAACCCTCGTGCGTGACCGTCATCAGGACATCGAAGTAGTATGCGGATGATGTTTTCTGGGTCAGGGCGCCTTTATTCACATAATGGCCGTTATCATCGGGATCATCGCAATTCGTGCGCGTATAATCGTCGTCTATCTCGGCCACTGAACTGGACGTGAGCGTCATATCAGAATACCCGTTCATGGTGCATCCGGTATCCGCATCCACGGTATTATTGTAATATGCAGCCGCCATACGCCCGGCCATACGCCCGGTGCTGCGGCTCAGCATCATGCCCGTATCGTCCGGCAACACCATATTTTTCTGCACATCGCGGCTCACGCCCACGCTGCGCCGCGCCGCCACCCGTGTCTCATCATCGGTCACAACCTGCTCGTCCACAGTCTGGCTCGCGCTCTGCCCGCCCGTATAATGCGTGTATGATGATGATGTGCTGCCTCCGCCGCCCCCGCACCCCGCGCACAACGCAATGCAAAGCCCCGCAATATAAAATGAAATCACAAATCGTTTCATGATGACCGCCCCCCCACGGTTACGAATCAAAAACAGGCGAATTCCGATTTCTGGCTGTTGCCGCGATTATAACATGAATTCCCTAAACAGATCAACCCGTAAAAAGACAAAAAGCGACCGCATAAGCGACGCCCCCGGATGCGCCGGGTTGCGTATGAGCAATGCGCCGCGCAAAAGGTTTTGCGCTTAAGTTTCTATATGGAAAAGACTGGTGTGAGAGCAGGCATGCGGCGCTCTGCGGGGCCGGCGGGCGGGGGCGTCACGCGCCGCCGCCGGTTTTTTCGCGTATATATTTCGCGTAAACAACATCCATTTTAACGATGTGCGCGGCGAGCCAGCTTTCGGCCATCTCGCGGATGCGCGTGGGGTCGGGGTCGGGCGCGCCGAACTCGCGGAACGCGCGCATTAATTCCGAGTAATCCTTGATGAACTCCACGTGCATCTGCGCGTGCGGAATCAGGTCCGGATACCCGTGTTCGGCCATAAACGCTTCCTCGGCGTCAAAATGCTCCACGGCGTATTTCTTGAGAAATTCCATTTTCTGCTCAAGGGCCTCGGGGCTGTCCCCCTGCAATTCATCCGCGAACCGGAAAAAGGATTTATGCTGTTCATCGATCTGATCAAAGCCGATAGCGTATTCGTCGGACCACTTCATGGGCGGCAGGCCCCTTTCCACAGGAATTATGCACTTTGTATCAAAAATCGGCGCGCGCGTCAATGCGCGACCGGGCTGCGCGCACTTTTTCCGCGCCCCTCCCCCGCCTGGGGGATGCGCATTGCCGCGCCAGACATTATGCTGTTACCAGGACCGCAAAGGAGGCGCACCCGCATATGGCCGAACTTAAAACCCCCATGGACATCCTCAAGTTATTGGAAAAATCCAACTGCCGCGAGTGCGGGCTGCCCGCGTGCCTGGCGTTCGCGGCCGCAGTCATACGCGGCGAAAAGCAATTGAGCGGCTGCCCGCGCCTGGACCCGGCCACGGCCGCCGCACACACCGTGGCGCGCCCGGGCGCGGACCAGGAGCAGCTCTTTGAACAGGCCATGGATCTGATGAAAAGCAAAGTGGCGGCCCTGGACTTCCCGGCCGCGGCCCAGCGGCTGGGGGCAACTTTCTCTCACAACCGCCTGTGCACCCATGTGCTCGGCAAATCCGTGTGCGTGTCCCCGGACGGCGCCATCCACACCGACATCCACATGAACCGCTGGGTCATGTTCCCCCTGCTCCAATGGATCCTCACCGGGCGCAACCAGCCGCCCTCGGGCGCGTGGATCCCCTACCGTGAACTGCCGGGCGGCAAAGACCGCTACCTGTTCTTTGAAGGCCGCTGCGAAAAAGTCATCAAGCGCGTGGCCGACTCGGACCCCGACCTGTTCGACGACATGATCTCCATCTTCAGCGGCAACCGGGTCGCCACCCACTACGGTTCCGACATCTCCGTGGTGCTCCACCCCCTGCCCAGCCTGCCCATGCTCTTCTGCTACTGGAAACCCGACGGCGGCATGGGCTCGGACCTCAACATTTTTTTCGACGCCGCCGCCGAACAAAACATCGACATCGAATCCATCTTCACCCTCAGCACCGGCCTGGCCACCATGCTTGAAAACTTCGCCTACCGCCTGGCTTAGCCTCTCAAAACGGCATCGCGCACATGCAACGGCTCAGCCAGACGCTATGCAAAACACGCGCTGGAAATTTGCCTGTAATGATTTTTGAAATCACGAAGAATAAATAACCACCGACCTGTCGGTGGTTATTTACCCGCATTCCCCATCCGCTCGCAACCGCCCTTTTGCCCACAACGCTGAATGCTTTCGGCGACTCAGAGCCGGTTGAAGCCAGTTCTGGATTTAATATGGGGCATGTCGGATTGAATAGATATTTGCGCCCTTCTCTTTCAAGAATTTGCACTAATAATCGAATTCACGTTATCTGCCTTTTACTTCTCCGTCATAAGATATCTTGCTTGATAAATGCACCCTGCCATAATAGAATTCGGATGTAATTCATATTGAGAGGACAATGTCTGCATGTTTAAAATAGACAGGGTGGGATTTGTCAAATTAACCTTGTTACTCACAGGTATCGCTTTCATTTTCTCACTCGGTCTCATCGCTGAAAGAAAGCTTCATGTAATCGACTTCGCCTTGAGCATATATTTCCAATCACAAACCGCAAAATACGTTCAAGATGTAAATCCTGAATTAATTGACTATTTCGGCAAACCCGGCAGCCTGGGTAAAAAGGAGTTTAACTATTACAGTAAAACTAATTATCAATTCATGAAAAAAGGAAATATCGATAGTTATGAGTTTGGCGGCGTAATACAAGGCATGGCAACCCATTTCAACAGTTCGCACAGCGTGCGCCTCCGCGAACAACTCAGGGAATCGGAACAGGAAAATATAGAGCAGAATATCATCAATATCCTTGGAGTGAAGGAGCATGCTCTGGGCAAAGTTGTTGATATTAAAAGTAATATCCTCAAGACAACAGATGATTACAGCATTACCTCGACGGAACTGTTTTTCGAGCATGGCGCGATAGCGAAGTATTACATAGGCCTCCCCGCCCCGGAAATATCGAACGGAAATCTCATGATCACACTGCATGGCTGCAGTTCTTCGCCCAGGGATGTTATGGGCATGGACTCGGGCGATTATTCCAATTCGTTCGGACTAAAATCACTGGAAAAAGGCTATGTCGTCATTGCGCCATACACAATTAACTTCTGCGACTGGATTGATGATTTGGACTATATTGGCTCTCTCAATGCAGGGACAACCGTATTCGGATACGATATTATGCTCGTGCAGGCAATTTCTGAATATGTACAGAATAATTTAGAGCAACCGATTAAAGACAAGTATCTCTGGGGTATCAGCAAAGGCGGCATAATCGCGGCGCTTATCGGAGTTATTGACGACTCTTATTCGCAGGTTGTTCTTGACGGATGCGCATACGATTTCCGGCAGTACTTCCTGAATTATTTGCTGCCCCTGGAGCCAAAGGACAAAAGGACATGGCAATTCAGCAGAATTCTCTATAAACACGACATGGTTGATTTTGCCAAGGCCCTGTTGCCTCGCAGAGTCATTATAGGCATCGGCGCATACGACGCTAAAGACAGCACAATCGACTTTGTAAAAGAGCTTCGCCGTTACGCGCAAGAGAATTATGGCGCAGATGGAATGGTGAAGGTCAATTTTTTCACGGGTTATCACGAAACAAACCCTGCAGCAGTGCTTGAACTGTTAGAATTACAATAGGGATATATAATCTGCATTCTCCTTATCAAAACATGTATGAAGAGATATATCTCCGTTTAAGGGACGGACTTCGTCCGAATCATCCCAAAGCCGAAGTTGTTGCAATGGGATTTTTTCTTCCGGCCTCGCCGGTGGTTTTCTCCTGAAAATAACCACAACTCAAAAACAAAAAAATCCGCCGGAATGCGCAAATGATTCCATGGGGCGCGTCATGCCGCGCTCTGCATTCTGCCGCTACTTGCTGTAGTTTGTTTTGCTGTACAGGTCGCGGAATATGTTGTCCGGGTCGACCTGCTGCTTTACCTTGGTGTAATTCTCTTTGCTCCAGCTTTTCCAGAAGGTTTCTTCATCGTAGTAATTGTATGAAATCAGGGTTTTTGTGCCGTTGACTTCAAGCAGGATTTCCTCGATCCTTTTGTAATAGTTTTTGTTGCCCTGTTTCATGCCGTAAATCGCGACATCAATATATAGATCGTTCTCATTGTCTTTGACGAGTTCGGGGTTGACCCATGGGTACATGTCCTTGATCTTGAACGGCACGATCCAGATGGGGAAATATTTGAATTCCTGCATGTAAATCTCGAAAAACCGGTCCAGGTTGCAGAAGGGCACGAACACATCGATCACCACGTCGGGCTTTGATTTCTTCATGAAGAAGCGCAGGTTCCTGGCGGTTTCCAGCATTTTTGTGGAAGTGAGAACCTGCCTGCCGAACAGGAACCGGAGCAGGGGAATCTCCATGCCGTATGTGCCGGCCATCCAGTGGGCGTCCGTGTCGTAGCGGAAATAGTAATCCGCTGTTTTCATGTAATCGGTTTTCCGGGACAGGGTGCTTTTGTAATAGATTTTCATCCATTCGTAGGAGCTGGCATACGGCGCCCGGTCCGTGAAGCTGCCCAGGCACAGCACATGCTTGTCCGCGGCGTGGATAATGCCGTCCATGAAATCCACGTCGCGGTCCTCGTAGTGTTGCCAGATGGCGTTCTTGTACTCCTGGAGCGTACCGAATGTTTCATAGGTCATCTGCACAAAGGGTTTGGCGGGCATGAGTCTGAATGTGAGTTTGGACAGCACGCCCAGTGTGCCGAACGAGCCGTGCATCATGTGGAATATGTCACTGGAAGCACCGTTGGGGCTGCATGTGATGATGTCCCCTTTGGCGGTGATGACTTCGTATTCCAGGCAGTTGTCGTGGAACCCGCCGAGCCTGTAGGACGTGGACTCCACGGAGCAGCCGGACACGGCGCCGCCGATGGTGATGGTTTTCAGCTCGGGCACCAGCATGGGCGCCAGCTTGTGTTTCATGGTTGCCTTCACGAGGTCCGTGAATGTGACGCCCGGCTCCGCCACACAGATCATTTTTTCCACATCAATTTCCAGTATTTCATTCAAGTCGCTGACGTCGATTTTCTGGTCCCCGTACCGGATGTCATTGGGGTTCGGGACTTTATGAGAAACGACTTTCTTTTTCAGGGATACCGGCTTCTTGCTTTTCCTGTTCCTGAGTTTTTCCGCAATCCTATGGATTTTCTTTTCATGATTTGTCATATCGCAATCTCCACAAAAAACCATCAGATTTTCATTCGTTATGGCTATACGGATTTTGAGGAATTCCGATTCATGCCGTGTTCACGCATAGCACAAAATAATCATCTGGTTAGTTTAGGAGGGGGAAAAGAAATTTTCCACGTCATTTGAATTCCCGGCGCGGCATGCAAGCGAATGCGGGCAGGGGCTGCGCGCCGGGAATTTGTGGCCGTGCGCGTGCGGGAATCAAAGCCGGCTATACTATCATCCTATGGCAAACGAACCGCGCACAGAACCGGATGTGGCGCGCACGCCGGGCGAAATGTTTAATGTGGTATCGCACTTTGCGGGCTTTGTGCTGGGTGTGGCCGCGCTGGTGATTCTTGTGGTGCTGGCCGCGCGGCGCGGCGGGGCCCTGCATGTGGTGAGCCTCAGCGTGTACGGCGCATCCCTGTGCATGCTGTACCTGGGCAGCGCCGTGTACCATTTTTCTGCGTGGCTGGGCGCGCCGCGCGCCACGGCCGTGTTTCAGCGCCTGGACCACTGTGTGATTTTTGTGCTCATCGCGGGCAGCTATACGCCCATCTGCCTGGTGGTGCTTGGCGGCGGGTGGGGGTGGTCCCTGTTCGGGGTAATCTGGGGCCTGGCCCTGCTGGGAATCATGCTGCGTATATTCATCAAAAAAACGGACAATCCGTTCACGTATTCCCTGTACGGAATTATGGGGTGGATAGCGCTGGCGGCGTTTGCGCCCCTGGTGCGCGCCCTGGATGCGCGCGGCCTGGCCCTGCTCGTGTGCGGCGGTGTGTCCTATACGGTGGGGGCCATTCTTCTGGCGCTCAAGCGACCGCGCCTGTGGCCCGGGGTGTTCGGCTACCACGAGCTGTGGCACCTGTTCGTGCTCGCGGGAAGTGGGCTGCATTTTCTGATGATCCTGTGGTTTGTGCTGCCCCGCTGAGCGCGCCACAATTCTCCACATACGTCCAATTTTTGAATGCCGCCTGAACTGTGTACAAAAGGGAGAATCCCGGCCGCCCGCGTGCAGGCGGCCGGGATGTCATTGCATTAATAACTGCGCAGTGCGGGTCAGAGCTTTCTGCCGACGGCCGCGGCCACGGCCTGGAGTTGTTTTTTCAGGGCGCGGTAATCCTTGATGCTGATGGTCTGCTGGGAGTCGCTGATGGCTTCGCCCGGGTTGGTGTGCGCCTCGAGCATGAGCCCGTCCGCGCCCGCGGCGATGGAAGCTTTGGCCATGGGCGCCACGAGTTCGTAGCGGCCCGTGCCGTGGCTGGGATCGGCCACCACGGGCAGGTGGGACAGGTGCTTGACCGCGGCCACGGCGTTGAGGTCGAGTGTGTTGCGCGTGTAGGGCTCGAACGTGCGGATGCCGCGCTCGCACAGGATCACATTGGGGTTCCCGGCTTTCATGATGTACTCGGCGGCGAGCAGCCATTCCTCGATGGTGGCGGCCAGGCCGCGCTTGAGCAGAATGGGTTTGCTGCATTTGCCGCAGTCTTTGAGCAGCTCGAAGTTATGCATGTTGCGCGTGCCCACCTGCACCACATCCGCGTATTTTTCCACGTGTTTCAAGTCGCGCGGGGCCATGACTTCGGTGACAATGCGCATGCCGGTTTCCTCGCGCACCGCGGCCAGCATTTTGAGCCCGGCCAAGCCGTAGCCCTGGAAGCTGTAGGGCGATGTGCGGGGTTTGTATGCGCCTGCGCGGAACACTTTCACGCCCGCGGCTTTGAGGGCTTTGGCGATCTCAATGACCTTGTCCGCGCCTTCCACAGCGCACGGGCCGGCCATGATTACAATCTGGTTCCCGCCGATTGTGACCCCTGCGCCCAGGTCGATTTCCGTGCGCTCGTGAATCTCTTTCCCGGCGAGCTTGTATGGCTTGAGAATGGGCACGACTTTTTCGACATAGGGCAGGGTGGTGAGCTGGTTCATGATGGCGTCTTTGTTGTCCACATTGGCGCCGATGGCGCCGATGAGCGTGCGCTCCTTGCCCTCGGAAATATCCACCATATAGCCCTGCCCCTCGAGGCGTTTGACAATGGCGTTGCGATCCTTAAGCGTGGCTTTGCTGGTCATGACGATAATCATTTCTGCGGAACCCCCTTTTGGCTGAATGGCACGATCAAAAAAGCCGCGGGTCGCTTGTGGGCGGGTCCCGCGGCTGTGGTGTCTGTAAGTTGGTCGGGCTCAGGCGCTCAAGCGCATCCACAACCGCGGCCCCGCGTTTGACCATGTAAAATAATAAGCGGAAAAGGCGAAGAGGTGGTTGTTGGTGTGCTGCTCCTGCATGTGGCCCGTCCTTCCGGTTGTGCCGATATATTTATGTTAGCGCCGGCGGCGCGGCGTGTCAATTGTTTCCTGTCCCACGCAATATTGGGACGCCGGCAAATCAACCAAACCCCGGCTCAAGGCTGAATATATTGACACTCCGCAGGCAATTGTGAATATCACGGTCCGTCCTGATTCATTCCCGGTCAAAGCTTGCCGCCGGTTTTCAATGAATCCGTTATCTCCGGATCAATGCGAAGCACCATATCGCCGGACTCCTGGCGAATGGGATCCGTGATTCTGGGGCCCGATTTCCGGCTGCTTCCGGATTTGCCTTTCTTTGGTTTCTCTCTTTTCCGGTCCGGCTCGTCCGGGGCCAGAGATGCCGGGTCCCATTCCAGGATATACGCATCCGCGGCGCCGTGGTCATCCTTGAAATCGAGTCCCACGGACCACACCAGGGCGCGGGCCGGATCATAGCGCAGGGGCGCGCCGTCCATGAGGTCTGCGGGCACGGCGTCCAGGTAATCCGGCACAAGAGCATTCAAAGTTTCCGGCAGCGCGCCATGCGCCGCGCGGTACATCAGGGCTGCAAGTTTCACGGTCAAAAGATCATATTGCACACGGTGTACAATATGCCGCTTGCCGGCTCGTGCAAAAATGGAAAACTTACTACAGCCTGTAACCCGGCCCAAAGAAGAACTGGGTGAGAAAATCCAGGAAATCCATTTTGAAAAAGTGGACATATTATTACATACATGAATTACGGAATCGTCCGGAAATTCTTTCAACGGCTTGTCTTCCATGACAATTAACATTTCAAAAAAAGGATAGATTCCCGCCATGTAGAGTTGCGGTTTATAAAACAATAACTTAACGAGTTTTTCAATAGCATTGTTTGAGCGTTCCTCCACAGTTGTGAGGCTGATTATCGCATCCTTGACAAGTTCATATTCTACCTTAATAACCTGGCTCCAATTTTCGGGAGACGGAGTGTTTTCTTTCAGAATTTGGGATAACTGCTGCAAAGAGGATTGTGGCAAAACCCCCCGGCGAAACATTTCGTTTATTTCCTCAAGAGCCACCTGCTGATCCGCAACCCCGATCATGAGATGAATCAGCGAACCGTGAGAGTTCATCATAACCGACCCGAGATTCAACGCAAATTCAACATGGATCACGGCCTGGCCGGGATTGTTCCCCCTCGCTTCATACCAGGCGAGAATCATTGCGTAGCGCGCCATTTCTCTGAAAGAGAGGTAATTCACCCTGCTCTCGCGAACCATCTCTTCAAACACATGTTCCGGTGCGATGAAATATTCATACGAATTGAGAATTCTGGAAGATTCCTGGTATGCCGCTTGATATTTTTTTTGTAAATTATGGAGCCTCTTGCCTTTCATATCCCGAAAATCGCGCCTGTCGTCACAGGCATGTCTTATATTCTGATAGAAATCCGATTTCACGTAATCGTCATGTGCATGCAATGCATTCATAAGCAGTTCGTACCCGTTCTGGCCTTCGGGCGCCTGGGGGCGGTTGGGCAACATGGCGGAATCGTCGAACGGGGGCGCGTCCGGGCGCACGGCCACGAATGTGAGCAGGCCTCCGAACAGCACAACCAGGCCCAGCACGGCCAGTGCGAAGTATTTAAGGGCGCGGCGCCATGCGCCGCGGGCCGTGCGGACGGCTGTTTCATTTTTGTGCGGGTAAGTCATTGTTTTATGGGTTCCTTATTGGCGGTTGATGCTTGAAAAATATTGGAAAATCGTGTGCGACGGATTAGGGATCCCCTTTGAAAACAGGTTCCTGAGAATCCGCCCAGAACCTGTGGCGGGCAATTAGCCGGTGAAATCCCTGCCGGATAATTGCTCCATTGTAATTACCGAAAAAATCTTTCCGAATTGTTGACAAACATTATGGCCGCGCCATATACTGGCAATATGGTACCACTATACTTTTTAACATGTGAGCCACTCATTTCCCGCCCGTCCGGTGCGCACACCGGCAGAGCGGGAACCCGGCCTCCTGCCCGTACGCTCTTATTGTCCCACAACCTGTGGCTAAAGGTCAACTCTATACCAGTTTCCGGAGGCTTTTCCCATGTCTGACAATCCGGCAAGCCCTGAATTTCTGAACGCGCGTACGCGCATGCGCCTGTCCCCTCCATCGCCCCGGACCCTTGTGCAATGCATGTTTTTATTTATGGTCCTTGTGATTGGGGTGAAATTCCACGGATTCGTGGCGTACCTGGCCGATCCATCCGCGGCTGTGGCGCCGCGCCCGGCCGGGGTGGAGGCGTTTCTGCCCATCAGCTCTATGATGGGACTGGTTCACTGGTTCAAAACCGGTGTGGCCAACAGGGTGCACCCGGCCGGGCTGGTGCTGTTCGTGCTCATTGTGGCCACGGCCCTTGTGGCGCGCCGCGGGTTCTGTTCGTGGATATGCCCGATTGGCGCGATATCCGAGTTCCTGCACAAGGCCGGCAAACGGGTTCTGGGCGCGAATCTGGATGTGCCCAAATGGCTGGATTACCCGGCCAAAGGCATCAAATACATTCTCCTGGGGTTTTTCCTTTATTTCATTCTGCCCATGCCCGGGTCCGCGCTCGAGGCGTTTATCAATGCGCCCTATAACCGGCTGGCGGATGTGAAGATGTACCTGTTTTTCGCGAACATCTCGCGCACGGCCCTGTTCGTGATTGCGGCCCTTGTGCTGCTGTCCGTGTTTATAAAAAATTTCTGGTGCCGGTACCTGTGCCCGTACGGGGCGCTGCTGGGCCTTGCATCCCTGGCGAGCCCGGTGGCGGTGCGGCGCGAAAAAAGCGCGTGCCGCGAGTGCGGGGCGTGCGCCAGGGCCTGCCCCCAGGCCATTGCCGTTGACAAAAAGAGCCGGGTGAATTCGCCCGAGTGCATGGCCTGCTACAGTTGCATGGATGCGTGCCCGGCGCCGGGCGCGCTGCGCATGGAAACCGCGCCCGGGCGCCGCGCCGTGTCCGCGGGCCTGTACGCGGCGCTCATAGCCGCGGCGTTCCTCATCACCCCGGTGCTGGCCCATGCCCTGGGCTACTGGAACAGCGACATGTCCGCGCAGGATTTCAAGCAGTTATATGCAATCATTGAAAACATCCAGCACCCGCGCACCGGGGGCGTGAATCCCGGGGCCATGCCTGCGGCGGCCATGGGCGGCCATGCAGGCGCGATACCGCACAGCGTGATGCCGCCCTCGGTTGACAGCGCCATGCAACTGCCGCCCGGCGCGCGTCCCGACCTGTGCCCGGGCATGAACCCGGATTCGCCCCTGGCCGAGGATCTCAAAGAGGCGCGCCGCAGGTTGGAACAGAAGAATACGGACGAATCGGACAAAGCGCCGGTAAGCAATAACCCGCTCTGATGAAAACAATGAAGAAGAGGTGATTTTCATGACGGACACAGCCACTGCAATAACCATCGACAGAACCCTGTGCCGCGGGTGCGGCAATTGCATGGGATTGGCCGGGGATACTTGCATCACCATGGCCGGGCACGCGGCCGCGCCCGTGTCGGAAATCCCCGCGCGGCTTCTGGATTCCCTGCTGGACGTGTGCCCTGCGCACGCGATTTCCGTTGCCGGGCAAGCAGGCGCCGCAGCTATTGCTTTGCCCGCCCACGCAGCAGCGCCCGCCATGCCGCCTGCGCTTGCCGCGTATTTTGCGAAAATGCTGGGTGGCGGCGTATGCCCTCCGGCAGCGGATGTGCAGGATATCGCGTGGTCGTGGCTGGGCTCATTTCTTGGCATCGCGGCCGTGGCGTTCGTGAATTTCAACCTTCTGGGCGGCACGGATCTGCTGTTGCTCATCGGCTCGTTCGGCGCATCGGCCGTGCTGATTTACGGCGCCATCAAAAGCCCATTGGCCCAGCCGCGCAATTTACTGGGCGGGCATGTAATTTCCGCACTTATCGGCGTTGCCGCATGGCAGTTGCTGGGCCCTGTTCCATGGTTGGCGGCTGCGGTTGCGGTGTCCACGGCCATTGCGGCCATGCACGCCACGCGCACCCTGCACCCGCCCGGCGGGGCCACCGCGCTTATTGCGGTCATCGGCAGCGGCAAGGTCCACGCCCTGGGCTACATGTACGCGTTTGTCCCCGTGGGCCTGGGCGCTGTGATTATGCTCGCCATCGCCCTGGCCGTGAACAATATCCCGCAGGGACGCAGATACCCGGATTTCTGGTTTTGATAAGGTTTTGATTTTAAAACGCCGGAAACCTTTAAAGACGGTGAAGCGTACATGATCTTGCAGACAATAAAAATGGACATTGGAAACACACCAGACTATTTTGCACCCAAACATTGGTGTGCGGTCGGAAACGGATTACATAGCATAGAAACCAGATGGAATCCTGAGCCGGCAATCGTCCTATAGGTTTTACGGGTACCATATTGCCTTTTTTTTGCTCAGGAAATATAATGCTGCAAGACAAACGGAAAACAACACACACGGCCTCACGGCCGGAAGGATGCGCGCAGTGGCCTCACCCTGTACGTGTACTCAAAACCTACGTATGGCCCATGCGGGTGCGGCGATGATTTGCGCCGGGCCCGCTTTTTCATGCCATACAACTGCCGGGAGTGCTGAACATGGCTCAAAGCAAGAAAAAAACCACAAAGAAACAAGCGGCGCGCACGGAGCACCCTGCACCGGACACCACGACCCGGCGCGGGTTTTTAAGTTCGCTGGCCATGGGCGCGGGCCTGGTGGCGTCCATGGGCGCGCTGGGCGCGATTGGCGTGAAATTTCTCATGCCTCGAAAAAAAACCGGCGGCCAAGCAGAACTCTTCATCGGCAAAGCCGCGTCCATCCCGCAAAACACCTCGGCGATCATCCATGATCTTTCGGGCGCGGAGATCATCGTGCTCAACACGTCCGAGGGATTCAAGGGTTTCTCCAACGTGTGCCCGCACCTGGGTTGCCACGTGCACTGGGAGGAGGAAAAGAAAATCTTTTACTGCCCATGCCACGAGGGCGTGTTCGACGCTTCGGGAACGGCCACGTCTGGCCCCCCGGCCGAGGCCAAACAGAAACTGGCCGCCGCGGAGATACGGCATGACAAGAAATCGGGGAATCTGTTCCTGGTCACGGAAAGCGTGTAACGCGCGCCACGAATTTTTCGCAAAGGACTGCTGCACATGAGCCGCACGAATACAGATACTGCACAGGACAAGAAAGGGTTCTGGGCCACGGCCCTGCCCGTGAACTGGGACGCGTTGAAAGAGATCGGGTCCGAGCCCATACCCAACCATCTCAAGAAATGGTGGTGGTGCCTCGGGGGCACGCCTTTGATCCTGTTCTCGATCCAGCTGGTCACGGGGCTGCTGCTGCTGTTCTACTATGTGCCCAGCGCGGACGGGGCGTACCAGAGCGTGAACCATATCACCCATGTTGTGCCGTTCGGGTGGTTCATCCGGTCCCTGCACAAGTGGTCTGCCAACCTCATGATCGTGGCCGTGTTTCTGCACACATTGCGTGTGTTTTTCACGGGCGCGTACCGCATGCCGCGGCAGCTCACGTGGATGGCGGGGGTGTTCCTGCTGGGCGGCACGCTCATGTTCGGATTCACGGGTTACAGCCTGGTATACGAGCAGATGAGCTTCTGGGGCGCCACCGTGGCCACGAACATCACCGAGGCCGTGCCGGTCATAGGACCCACCATGGCGTATCTCATGCGCGGGGGCGAGTCCGTAGGGGCCAACACCCTCACCCGCTTCTTTGTGCTCCACACCGCCATCCTGCCGGTCGCGGTCATGGGCCTCATCGGCGTGCATATCCTGCTCATCCGCCTGCACGGGGTCACGGAATTGTACTTCGACGGAGAGGTCATTCCCGAGGAAAAGAAATACTTCAAATTCTGGCCGGATCACATCAGCACCGAAACCATTGTGGGGCTCACCGTGATCTATCTGCTGGTCATCCTGGCGCTGGTGTTTCCCGCGCACCTGGGAGAGCCGGCCAACCCCAACCAGACGCCCATGCACATCAAGCCCGAGTGGTACTTTTATTTCAGCTTCCGCATGCTCAAGCTCACGGCGCTGAAAGTGAACGTGATCATCACGGGCGCGCTTCTTGCCGGGCTCACGTTCTGGCCCATGATTGAAGATTTCCTGTACACGCGCCTGCGCATCCCGCGCAACTTTTCCATTATCGTCGGCATCGTCGGATTCATCATATTCCTGGGATTCACCCTGTGGGAATCCTTTGCGTAACCAACATCCCGAAACGAGACACGAGGAGCTGAAAGGAGAAATACGAACATGTCGCTGAATGCGAAACGCTGGATCATCGCCGCCCTGTCCATCCTGCTGCTTGGCGGGCTGCTGCTGGTGGCCTACCGCGAGGTCAAGCGCCAGTTGCCCGAAGAGGAGCAGAAACCCGTGGTCACCAAAGCCAATGAGGGTTGCTACAACTGCCACATGCAGGCGTCTCCGGCCCTGGTCAAGGAATGGGAGCACTCCCTGCACGCCAAGCAGGGCGTGGGCTGCTATGACTGCCACAAGGCGGACCAGGATCAGGCCACGGCCTGGACCCACCAGGGCGCTGTGATCAGCACCATCGTCACGCCCAAAGACTGCTCCGAGTGCCACCCGCGCGAGTTCGAGGAATTCACGGCCAGCCACCACGCCAGGGCCGGGGAAATCATGGCCAGCCTGGACAATGTGCTCGCAGACAAGGCCGAGGGGCGGCCCGGCTACCCCTACGCCGCCATCAACGGATGCTGGCAATGCCACGGCGCCATCCTCGATTTCGAGCGCGACGCCAAAGGTGAAATCCTGCGCGCCAAAGTGGATATCAAAGACGGCAAGCAGGGCATGAAGCAGGAGAGCCAGCCCGTGCTGGACCACCGCACCTGGCCCAACAGCGGCATCGGCCGCCTGAACCCGGACGGGTCCATCGGCAGTTGCCACGCCTGCCACAGCCGCCACGACTTCAACTCCCGCCTGGCCCGCAGCCCGGACAACTGCGGCAAATGCCACATGGGCCCCGACCACCCGCAGATTGAAATCTACAACGAATCCAAACACGGCGTGGCGTACCGCGCCAATGAGGCGCGCATGAACCTGGACAAAAAAGGCGACTGGGTGCTGGGCGTGGATTACAGCGCCGCACCCACCTGCGCCACCTGCCACATCAGCGCCTACAAAACCCCGCAGGGCGAACACGTGGCCAACAACCACGACGTGGGCCGGCGCATCTCCTGGACCCTGCGCCCCGAGGTGTCCAAGAAAATCAATGACGTGATCTATGATGACGGATACCGGGAAACCTATACCGATGACAAGCCCCTGCCCAGAGTGGGCGACACCGTGGATACAGTCCAGAAGGTGGTGGAGAATTACAAAATGATCTCCCGCACCAAGCCGCGCAAAGTCAAGGCTGTCCTCACCTGGGAAGAGCGGCGCGGCGGCATGAAGGGCGTGTGCTACAGTTGCCATGAAGCTTCGCACACCGACAACTTCTACCAGCAGTATGACGGCCTCGTGACCCTGTACAACGAGAAATTCGCCGAACCCAGCAGGCAGCTCATGACCGACCTCAAGGCCGACGGCATGCTCCCGGGCTCCCCGTTCACCAGCAAGGTCCAGTGGACATATTTTGAATTGTGGCACCACGAGGGCCGCCGCGCGCGCCACGGCGCATCCATGATGGGCCCTGACTACACGCACTGGCACGGCACTTACGAAGTGGCCAAACATTTTTACACCCACTTCCTGCCCGAAGTCATCGAGCAGGCCGCCAAGCAGGGCGGGCCGGACATGGAAGCCAAGTACGAGGCCAAGGTGCATGAACTGCTCCAGGGTGAAGACCACCTCTGGCTCCAGGGCCTGAGCCCGGA
>Ga0351853_1006_pt1 | contig 51113 bp, 44 predicted proteins | sample BONcelHFGM3001C8_FD_206799 | JGI IMG/M metagenome (GOLD analysis project Ga0351853, IMG submission 206799) | Enriched cells from coal bed in the Powder River Basin, Montana, United States - BONCAT cells FGM rep2 HSBNCT.FGM.300.1.C8 ... | reverse complement strand
TAGGAGGTCGCGCTCATGAACGAACCATTACGGAAATCGGTCCAGCCTGCCATCCCTACTTTTTTATTGGAGACAATGCCGTTATAATCCCCTTGGTACCTGGGAGTTCCTCCCCCCCCCACACGTGGAGCAGTTTATTTTCATCTTCTGGTTGGAGATAGCCTGGTTGGCGGCCCAGGTGACGCCACCATTGTCGGAATAGGAGGCATAAATCAGCGCACTGTCGCTTGTGGGACAATCCCGGGTGTCCATCCACATGGCATAGAGGCGCCCGGTCTCCTTGTCGCTCCAGATGCCAGGATGCCACTGATGGTGGCTGGTGGGATTAGGATCATCATTTACCCTGATAGCGGAAGACCAGGTAGTGCCTCCGTTATCGGAGTAGCGGCACCAAATGTCCGGTTTGTTCCCGTTCCCAGGAGGATCGTTAGAGGCGTATACACAGTACAAACGTCCGCGCTTGGTACCGTAACTCTTGTCGGCAGCGATCATAGGGTAAGGCCTGGTGCGCATGTTCTCTATTGAATTCCGGCCATTTACATTTGTTCCCACATAGCCTGAAAAGGATTGGGCAGACATGAGGGAGAAGGTGGCACCCCCGTCGGTTGAACGGTAGAAGGTGTATATAGAAGCAAAGGCGCTTCCTGAGTTGGTCACAAGATACACACTCCCACCCTGCACATTGCTGTTGGGCCCAACGCATACCATCATTCCCGGAAGGCTTTGTGTGGATGGGGTGAATGTGGTTGTAAATGTGGCGCCATGGTCCATGCTACGGGCAAAATTACCGCCCGAACTGCCTGTCATGCATACGTAAACGTAGTTGGCGTATGGACCGTTTGTCTGGTCACACGCCATCCAGTTTTTATCAACCCCTGCCACAGCCGTGACGGCGCTTCCCCAGCTGGCCCCGTTATTGGTGGACTTCATCACCTTGACACCCTGGATCGAGCCGCTCCCATACATATTCTGATAAAACAGATTGCCCAAACTGTCATAGGCAACCACAGGATCTCCATACATCGTGGCCCCAAAGGAAGGGGTGAGGTCGGCCCAGGTGATGCCATTTTCGGTATGATGAAACTCATTGGTATTGTATGCTGTGGCGATCCAGGCCGGAACCAGCGGATTGGCTGCTATGTTGCTTTCGCCGAAATCCACACCCAGGTTGAAGTTGTCGAAGTTGTTTACGGTAATTACCGTGGAAAGTGGCGCTTCAGACTGAGGAGGAGTTTCATTACGAAACTCCCAGGGAAGCTGGTCACGGTTCGGATCATCGTAATACTGGGCAGCAACCTGGAAAGAAAATAAGAAAGAGAGGATCCCGATAATGGGGAGGATCCCGCGTCGAATAAGAGATAGACTATTCATATTGTGGATCGTGTTTGAAAAGTGGAGTGTGTTTGATAGGGATGTTGTTTCAGTGACAAAAATATGAAATATTGACCAAGATTGTGACGTCTAGATACAACCTAACCTGCAATCATTTATTCCTTACTCGATTTGCGGCCAAAAGGGAAAAAGCGGTGGACAGTCTTCTGATAGGAAGAATAACCGGGGTATTTCGTTGCACTGATCTCTTCACTGAAGCCGGAACTTCCCTGAAAAAGAACAATCAGCAACAGGCATCCGGCAATACTCCAATTCACCCACTGACCGCTGGCAGCTACACTGAAAAGATAAAAACAAACCCAGATGGCCTGCTCAGCGAAATAATTCGGATGACGACTGTATGCCCACAACCCTTTGTCTAAAAAGCCCTTTTTATAGTCACCAGTGAGTTCTTCGTTAGCTTGTATCTTGGCCCATTTCCTGCTTTGAAAATTCCAGTGCTGGATGTCGGCAAGCGTTTCATAGGCAATAAAAAAGAGCATCAAGCCTGCTGCGATATAGTCTAAAAGCCCAAGTGGTGCCGACAGATTCTGAAGGGCCACGATTGCTGGTAGTGTAAAAAGCAGAATCAGTACGTTTTGGTACCCTGAAATAAAAAACAGGTTAAAGAGCGTCCATTTCCAGCGAGGTTGAAATTCAGGCTTCCGGCGCAAAATTTCCCATCGATAATCCTCTTCGCCGGTCCAGAAGGCCCATTGGTAGGCACCTTTTAGTGCAAAATTGGCTGTAAGCCGAATACCCCAAATGGTTACCAGCGTGCTCATCAGCACAAGTCGTGGTGCATAATCTCCATAACTTGCAACAACCCAGGCATAAACAATTGGGACGATACTCCAAAGCTTATCGACCTGGCTGTTGTTGTTGGTGAATTCGCCAACAACAAAGGAGTATACAATGACGATTGCCAGAATGATAACCAGTGTGGAAATTGCCTGCCACTCAAGAGGGCCAGGTGTGGTGCCGAAGAAATAACTGAAGGCCGGAACTGCCAACAGGGTGATTCCAAGCAGAATTGCGGTAGTTACGATTTTCATGATTGATGATTAAATTTATAGATCACAATTCTATTTGTGCAACGATCAATTATCAGCAGATCCTATCAAATGCCCGGCTGCTGATAAGGCTATTTCAACTGATGAAACCTTTGGTTTGGATACATTCCTGATCACGGTTATGGAGAGGTCGTAATCCGGAAAAATCAGATTGACTGAATTCATTCCCGAACCCATACCCGGGTGGTAATAAAAAGGAATCCCATGAAGATCACTGATCGCGATGCCAAGACCATAATCTGTGGATTTGCCATCATTCAGAAAAACAGGATTCCATAGCTCCATGTAATTTCCGGGAAGGCTTGTACCATTTAAAAGTGCCAGATTCCATTTCGCTATATCCTGGGCATTGGAGACAATTCCGCCGCCTCCAATCAGGTTGGAGAAATCCATCCTCAAAGCTTTTTTGTAACCGATTGAATCTATCTCATACCGGGGAACGGCGTCAATTGCATCATGGGTAGTGCTGCAGGAGTATGTGTTTTTCATGCCGAGGGGGAGAAATATCTTCCGGGAGAGGTATTCCCCATAAGTCATTCCGCTAAGTTGTTCAATAAGAGCCACAACAATTGTGTAACCGGTATTGCAATATTGATACTTCTCGCCGGGATCATGACGGAAATCACCTGTAAATGCCAGATCAATGATCTCGTCAACACTGCGCTTTTGATCCAGTGTATTCATGAATGTTTCGTTCTGCGTCAATTCCGGCAAACCGCTTGTATGAGACAGCAACTGCCTGATCGTAATTTTTCGATCCCCCAATGGCAAGTCGGGAAAATATTCACGGATATCGTCATCGAATGACAATTTCCCTTCTGCAACCAGCATCAATACCGCCATCCCTTCAAATTGCTTCGACATGGAGGCAATGCCCATGCGGTGTTTCCGGTTCAGCTTTTCGCCTGTTTCCAGGTTGGCCAGACCGTAATAATCTTCAAAAATAATGCTGTCTTTCCAGGTAATGATGATAGCTGCTCCAGGCTGATCCTGCTTGAGCTTGCCGGAAAGATTCTCCCTCAGAGAGTCTGTTCCGTTGAGCAGGATCAGGTTTTGTGCATCTGAAATAAAGGAAGCCCCGAGGAGATTGAGAAGCAGAACCAGAACCAGGTTTTTCATGGATATAAGCTATTTTGACGATGCAAAATAAATATTTCTGAATCGATTTTCAGGGAAAAAGTTCAGGCACAAAAACTATAGTGATAGTTATGCGATTCAATCAGGCGCGATAGGTGACACATGCACATCGTGAGGAATTCTCATGGAATCCGGTCGTAGTTGGGATTTATTCTTTTATTATTATAATTTTACATGAGAAATAGAAGCAAAATGAAAATAAACAACTTGTTATTGATGTTGATGGTCCTGCTGATCACGACATCCTGCTCCAAAAACGAATCCGATTTCGAGCCAAACGCCAATGCAGAGGTACAGCAGAGTCTCCAGACAATGCTTGACCAAATCCTGACGGATTATAAGGCAAAATATCCCGACTATCCGGGCGGGATGGCATTGAAAGTGGTTGCGAAAAAGGGATCCTTCTTTGTGTCATCCGGCATGGATGCAGGCATCACAGAAAAGATACATTTCCGTGCAGCCAGTAACACCAAAACCTTCACATCCACAGCAATCCTTCTTCTTGCACAACAGGGGAAACTGAATGTCAACGCGAAAATCACAGACCTCATTCCCGGTACCCAGTCAACCTACGTTCCGCTGACCCCTGATTATCAAATCCCATTCCGCGACTCGATCACCATCTCGCAACTCCTGCATCACCGGGCCGGTGTCTTTGATGTCTCCAACGACAAGATCCCCGATACCATTTCTGTCCAGGTGCCATACAAAGGGCTGGATTACATCCCTTACATTGAAGAACAGGATCCGACGCATACCTTCACCTTCGACGAAATGGTTGGCGTGGCCGCCACCTGCCGGCTCTTCTATTTTGCCCCAGGTGCCTCATACCATTATTCCAACACAGGCTATTCCATCCTGGGCAAGATCATTGAACGGGTATCCGGCCAGTCCTATCAGCAGTTTGTGATGGAGCATATCGTCCAGCCGATGGGACTTACCAACACCACTTTCCCGTACCTTGGAACAGAACTTCAGATCCCTTCCCCGTTTGCCAGGGGCTATGTATACATGTATGATACCCTTGTGGAAACGACTGAATCGAACATCTCTGCAAATGTAGCCGAGGGCAACATGATCACGACCCCTGAGGACCTCTCGAAATTCCTTCGTGCCCTCATTCAGGGCAATGGCGTGTTGCTTCCCTACTGGGTGAACAACGTCATGCTGGCTCCTCCGGCCGGTAGTACTCCGGGAAGCTGGTACGGTTGCGGAATCAATCATGCCCTGAACCTTGGATATGGTCACAACGGAGCTCATGAAGGGTATTTGTCGCGCATGGTCACTGACCCCGAGGTGGACTTTACCGCCGTGGTGTTTACAAATGCATGGAACATGACCAACGGAATGGCATCTATCGCCGACCAGCTGTATTTCCTGCTCGATGAGTCCTGCTACCGGGCAAAAGTGATCGTACAATAATCCAAACTAGCTGACAACTTTATTCAATACCCATCGAACATGAAAAAAAGTATCAAATTTCTGGGGTTTATGCTCTCACTGGGAATCCTCCTTGCAGCTTGCACAAAGAACGACACAACACCCCAACCGGTGGATCCTTTCGAGGGAGGTAAATTGTACCAAAGCCCCTCAGGCTCATTCTACATTGCAGAACTGCATGGCACCTTTCATCAGATGGGCCGTCAGTACGGACTTCTGTTGAAGCAGCAGATCGGAGAGTTTTACCAGGAGTCGGTGGTCGATTTCCTGATCGGTGAGCAGGGGATCTCCTATGACGAACTGGTGGTGGCCGGCCGGCTTTACTACAATGACTTTTCACAGATGTTCAGGGATTACCTGGATGGTATGGCCGAGACCAACGGGCTAACCCCCGACCAAACCTACATTCTTTCGGAAGCCCTTCTCAATATCGCCTTCAGCGGATGCAGCAGCCTTTCGGCCTGGGGAGATTATACCCCGGATGGTTATACTGTAACCGGCCGCAACCTTGATCTGCCTTTTGAAAACCTGCGGAGGTTCAGCAAGTATATGAGCATCGTTGTCTGGAATCCGTCCGATTATCCCGCATCCGTTGCCAACATCGACTATATCGGAGGTCTCTTTTACCAGACTTCCATAAATAGCAAAGGTATTTTCCTGGAATTGCAGAACGGGGAGAACTGTGACACACTGCACCCTTCGGGACGTGAGAATGCGAATAACCTCCTTCTGGAAAGCCTTTTCCGGAATATCAGGAGCGAGGAAGTGGACCGCTGGTTCAATACCATCCTACCCGATGCCGGACTGATCATGAACGGCTCATTTCCTACCCACGCAACAATTTACGAATGGGCAACATTCCGCTGTGCAGCGCGCAACAGCGAAGGACTGATCTCTGCCACCAACGACTTTATTGACCCCTCATGGCACAACTACCCAATCGTGTTTTTTGACACAACCACCGAGGGGATCGGGTATACCTGTACCCGCCGGATGAACCTGATGACCCTTGGAGAGAAGTACAAGGGAGAGATCACCCCGCAGAAAATGATGCAGATCTTTGACCAGACCATTCCGGAGGGAGGGGCGACCTTTCCCGAGGGAGGCCTGATCAAGACGATCTATTCGGTCGTAGCCCAGCCCTCAGAGCTGAAGATATGGCTAAAAGTAAGGGAGTACTCTGGCTGGGAAGAGATCGATTTGAAGAATTATTTCACTCCCTGATACATGAAAACACACCTCGATCCACTGATGAAGGTCATATCCATCGGGATTTTGCTTATGATCCTGATCTGTTCGTGCGAATCCAAAAAGATAGAGCCCCTTCCACTCATAAAAGAGGGGTATATTCAGGTCCCGGGCGGAAATGTATGGTACCGTATCGTAGGCGCCGATAAACCAGGCATCCCATTGCTGACCATCCATGGTGGCCCGGGAGCTCCCCACGATTATCTGGAGCCGCTGGAATCTCTGGCCGGGGAACGTCCAGTGATCTTTTACGACCAACTTGGGTGTGGATTTTCCGATAAGCCGGCCGATACTACATTATGGACTGTTCAACGATTTACGGATGAGCTGAAGGCAGTACGAACCGAACTCAACCTTGACAGGGTTCATCTGCTGGGAACTTCATGGGGAACCATGCTCTCTGTTGAATACCTCCTACGTCACAAACCGGAAGGAATTATCAGTTTAATCCTCTCCGGGCCCTACCTCAGCACCCCCAGGTGGGTGGCCGACCAGCAAGCCTGGATCGCACAGCTTCCGCAAAATATCCAGGATACCATCCGGAAATACGAAGAAAACGGGGATTTCGCCTCTGCCTCATACCAAGAGGCGATGAATTATTTCTATAGGCAGCACCTTTGCCGGATGGATCCCTGGCCTGACTGCGTGAACAGGGCGTTTGAAAAGCTTGGCGTCCAGGTGTACGAATACATGTGGGGGCCCAGTGAATTTACCATGACTGGAACCCTTGAATGTGCGGACCTCACCGGGCGGTTGGGCGAGATCTCTATCCCAACACTGTTTACTTGCGGCGAATTTGATGAGGCCACTCCTGCTACCACAGGGTATTATCAGAGCCTGATTTCCGGGGCTGAGATTCACGTCTTCAGTGATGCATCTCACATGCATCAGCTGGAGAAACAAGAGGAATATCTGCAGGTTGTCAGAAGCTTCCTGCGGAGAAGCGAAAACTAATCACCAGGAGTTTCAGTGGTCTCTTTCCCCGAACTGATCCCTGATGATTCTATTGGGTAGAAATTTGCAGGAAAATTGTAATTTTGATTAAAAAATTTTCAGCTATGAAAACCACACTCATTGGAATTGCCGTCTCATTATTCCTTGTCTTTAGCCCCGTTTTTGATACGGTCAAGGCAGCGACCCTGAACGGACCGGAGATCCAGAAACCTCAATCTCCACCTAAACCGAAGTCACCTCATGCGCCTAAAACCCCGCAGAAACAAACCGTGAGCAAACCGAAGTCACCTCATGCGCCTAAAACCCCGCAGAAACAAACCGTGAGCAAACCGAAGGCCCCATCCCCAAAATCACCTCCCTCTCCAAAAACTTCCGCCAAACCAAAAAGTCCGCCTAAGCCCGGAGTAAAATCCCCGCCCCGACCGCCTTCGCCAAAATAACCGTACCCGGTATTCTTGGTCGAACTGGAAGTTAAATGACCGAATATGGATATTTGTGCTTGAATTCACAGATCCCAAAAGGTTACGATTTTTTTTCGTAAACTTGCACCCTCTTTTTTATTTAGATATGTAGGTATAATGTCTGGAATGATTAAAGTTACAAAAGGTCTTGATATTCAGCTTGTTGGCGAGGCTGATAGACACATCATCACGATCTCTCCCGATGCGTATGCTGCCAAGCCAACCGATTTTATCGGTGTAAGTCCGAAGGTTCTTGTCCAGGAAGGCGAGCATGTTAAAGTTGGAACACCCCTGTTCCTCGACAAGTACAGGGAGCAGATCATCATTACAGCACCTGTCAGTGGAACGGTGAAAGAGATTCGCAGAGGTGCCAAGCGGCTTCTGAAGGAGATCATTATTGAGCCTGGTAAAACCGTCGAGTATATTGATTTTGGCAAAGCTGATCCCAATACACTAACGCGTGAGAAGGTCCTTGAGAAGATGCTGAAAAGCGGGGTATGGCCTGTAATCAGGCAACGGCCCTTCAGTGTTATCGCCAGGCCGGATGAGGATCCCAAAGCAATTTTTATTTCCGCTTTCGATACCAGTCCCCTTGCACCCGACTACAATTTCATCGTGAATGGTCAGTCCGATGCCTTCCAGGCAGGAATCGACGCGTTGCGAAAACTAACTACCGGAAAGGTTCATTTGAATATTTCGGATGATCCAGGAACATCCACTGTTTACCTAGGAGCCAAAGGGGTTTTGGTCACTCGTTTCAGCGGGCCTCATCCTGTGGGCAATATCAGCACCCAGGTTAGCCGGCTTGACCCTATTAATAAAGGGGATGTGATCTGGTACCTGCGGCCTCAGGAAGTACTCACAATTGGCCGGCTATTTCTTACAGGCACCTACGATGCAACAAAGGTATATTCCCTTACCGGCTCCATGGTTAAAAAACCGGCCTACTACAAAACCCTGGCAGGAGCAGCCATTCTAAAGATGATCGTTGGTAACATAGAAGAGGGAAACCCCCGTTACATCAGCGGGAATGTGCTCACGGGTACCAAAATTGAAAGGGGCGGTTTCGCTGGCTTTTACGATTCACAGATCACGGTGATTCCCGAAGGGGACTATTTTGAATTTTTCGGATGGGCCATGCCGGGATTGGATAAATTCAGTTTCTACAAACAGTTTTTCTCCTGGCTACAACCAAGGAAAAGATATAAACTCGATACCAATCTGCATGGAGGGGAGAGGGCCTTCGTTATGACAGGACAGTACGAAAAAGTTTTTCCATTCGATATCTACCCGATGCAACTGATCAAAGCCATTCTTGTTGAGGATATCGAATTGATGGAAAACCTGGGGATCTATGAGATTGACAGCGAGGATTTTGCCCTAATTGAGTTTATTGATACCTCAAAAATTGAGATACAGACCCTGGTAAGAGACGGGCTGGAACTGATACGGAAAGAAACGACCTAATACCTAATACTAATTACCGATTGGAATGAAAGGAGTGAGACGATTTCTCGACAAAATCAAACCAAATTTTAAGAAAGGAGGAAAGTTTGAAAAGCTTCATTCAACATTTGAAGCCTTTGAGTCGTTCCTCTTTGTCCCAAACAAAGTGACTTTTGCCGGGAGCCATATACGCGATGCGGTTGACCTGAAAAGGACCATGAGCTTTGTGGTGATTGCCATGATGCCTCCGTTGCTGTTTGGGATGTGGAATGTCGGATACCAGCATTTTATCGCCAGCGGAATGGAGGCAAACCTCTGGCAAAACTTCTGGTTTGGTTTCCTGCAAGTATTACCTATCGTTGTTGTTTCTTATGTAACCGGCCTTGCCATTGAATTTGGCTTCGCACAGGCAAGGGGACATGAAGTCAACGAAGGATTTCTTGTTACCGGGATGCTGATCCCGCTGATCATGCCACCGGATGTACCGCTGTGGATGGTAGCACTGTCTACGGCTTTTGCTGTGGTCTTCGCGAAAGAGGTATTTGGTGGGACCGGAATGAACATCCTCAACCCTGCCCTTACTGCCAGGGCATTCCTGTTTTTTGCCTACCCCAAAGATATGTCGGGCGACAAAGTTTGGATTGTGGAGAAAGCGGATGCCTTTTCAGGGGCCACTCCCCTTGGTGATGCCATGATCGGACAGGTTGACAAGATTCCAAGCCCTATGGATATGTTTCTTGGATTCATTCCCGGATCTATCGGGGAAACGTCAACCCTGGCAATTATCATCGGCGCTGTCATTTTACTTGCAACCGGTGTGGCAAGCTGGCGAATCATGTTATCGGTAACAGTTGGCGGTCTTCTGATGGGATTGATATTCAACCTCGTTGCAGCCAACGACTACATGCTGATTCCGGCATGGGAACACCTCATCATGGGCGGGTTTGCTTTTGGCGCGGTATACATGGCAACCGATCCTGTTACGGCTGCTCAAACGATCAGGGGGCAATATATATATGGCTTCCTGATAGGCTTCCTTGCCATCCTGGTCAGGGTATTTAACCCGGCTTACCCGGAAGGTATGATGCTCGCCATCCTCTTTATGAATGTCTTTTCACCACTGATTGATCACTATGTGATTCAGGCAAATATCAGTATGAGACGACAGCGATGGCTGAAAGCGCGGGTTAATCTATAATTGAAAAACATCAAAAAGCAATTATCGAATGTTTAGCAACCGATATATTTTCATCTATTCAACGGTCATGGTGATCATCGTGGCAGTGTTACTGTCAATGACAGCCGTGCTCCTACAGCCTCGACAGCAGAGAAATATGACTATTGCCAATATCCAGGGAATTCTCGCCGCATTAAATATTCAGGCAACCACTGAAAATGCAGAGGAATTATATCGGCAGCATATCATCGCCGAACTTGGAATCAACCAGGAAGGAGCGGTTGTCAGCATTTACCGGGATGGCAAACTTGAAGAAGGATCGATCAGACCGTTTGACACCGATCTGAAAAAGGAGCTGTTCAATAAAAAGAATGGCGAACCCTTTGTTGTTCCACTCTTTATTGCCCAGATTGATGGTGATACACTCTATATTGTTCCGTTGCGGGGTGTAGGTTTGTGGGGACCTCTTTATGGAAACATTGCATTTGGTCCTGATTTCAATGAAATCTTTGGGGCTGACTTTTCCCACGACAAAGAGACACCCGGGTTGGGGGCTGAAATATCGTTGAAAGCGTTTTCGGACCAGTTCATTGGCAAAACGATGTTTGATGATGCCGGTAACTTTGTCTCGATCAAAGTGGTGAAGGGTGGTGTATCTACCCTGGCCACTGCTCAGCAGGATCATGGAGTGGATGCTATTTCAGGAGGTACGATTACAAGTAATGGTGTTACTGATATGCTGAACAACTGTCTTGAAAATTACATTTCTTACATTAAAAACAATATCGACAAATGAGTGCGGAAGTAAAAGAGCGGGATCCATGGTTCTCTCCGAAGAACCGAAAATTGCTAAGTGCACCCCTGAACCGTGATAACCCGATTACAATTCAGGTACTGGGTATCTGTTCTGCCCTGGCTGTTACGGCTAAGCTCGAGCCATCGGTGGTTATGGCTATTTCGGTAGTGTTTGTCACTGCAGTGGGCAATTTTTTGATCTCACTCCTGCGGAAAACGATTGCTCCCCGGATTCGGATCATTGTCCAGTTGACTGTTATCGCCACATTGGTAATCCTTGTTGACCAGTTCCTGAAAGCGTATGCTTATGATGTAAGTAAACAACTGTCTGTGTTTGTAGGTCTGATCATCACAAACTGCATCATCATGGGTAGGTTTGAGGCCTTCGGGATGGCAAACAAACCCTGGCCCTCATTCCTCGACGGCATCGGGAACGGCCTTGGATATGGTTGGATACTGATTGTCGTAGGCTTTTTAAGGGAGTTATTTGGCTCAGGGACCGTTTGGGGATACCCAATCCTGGAGAAAATAGGTCTTTATAACTGGGGGTATGAAAATAACGGAATGATGATCCTGCCACCGATGGCATTGATCGTTGTGGGTGTCATCATCTGGGTACAGCGTTCCAAAGTAAGGGACCTCATAGAAGAAAAATAATGTAAATCAGTTCAAGTCGTCTGATCATGCAAGAAATAACCAGTATATTCGTAAAGTCCATCTTTATTGACAACATGATTTTCGCATATTTTCTGGGGATGTGTTCCTACATCGCCGTGTCGAAAACCGTGAAGACATCCGTTGGACTGGGGATCGCTGTCATCTTTGTTATGGGCATCACGGTTCCGGTCAATTACCTGATCAATGAATACCTCCTGGGGCCCGGCTCTCTCTCCTGGATCGACCCCTCATTCGCTGATATCAATCTCAACTTTCTATCGTTCATCATCTTTATCGCTGTGATTGCCTCCATGGTTCAGCTGGTGGAGATGGTCATCGAAAAGTTCTCACCGGCCCTCTACAACTCATTGGGAATCTTTCTACCGCTGATCGCGGTGAACTGCGCGATCCTTGGCGGCTCACTTTTCATGCAGGAACGCGAGTACCAGTCTTTTGCCGAAGCCACCTCTTTCGGATTGGGATCGGGCGTTGGCTGGCTGATTGCCATCGTTGGCATCGCCGCCATCCGGGAAAAAATACGTTATTCCAATGTGCCCGCTCCCTTGAGGGGTTTGGGTATCACCTTTATCATCACTGGTTTGATGGGAATAGCATTTATGATGTTTATGGGAATTAAAATCTAAGAGCGCTCAATTATAAGAATATGATTCTACAAGTTAGTATCGGAGTGATTATCGCATCAAGTATCATTGTCTTCCTGGCTGTATTGATCTCCCTGGTGGGCATGCTGCTCTATGCCAGGAAAAAACTGACCCCTCAGGGGAAAGTCAGATTGATCCTGAACGGGGAGAGAGATCTGGAGGTTGATCCGGGTTCAACAGTGTTGACCACCCTGGCCACAAACGACATCTTCCTGCCCTCGGCATGTGGTGGAGGCGGTACATGTGCCATGTGCAAATGCCAGGTCACGGCCGGAGGAGGCAGTATTTTGCCAACAGAAGTAGGCTATTTCACGCGAAAAGAGCAACAGAATAACTGGAGGCTCGCATGCCAGGTAAAGGTGAGGGAAGATATGGACATCAATATCCCTCCTGAAGTCTTTGGGATAAAGAAGTGGGAATGTGAGGTGGTATCCAACCACAACGTTGCTACCTATATCAAGGAATTTATTGTCAAACTTCCTGAAGGCGAACACCTGGAATTTATTTCCGGAGGGTATGTGCAGATCGATGTTCCGAAATGTGAGGTGGATTACAAAGATTTCAAGGTTGAACAGGAATATATTGACGATTGGGATAAGTACAACATGTGGGATTTGAAGATGAAGAATCCTGAGCCGGTCTTCCGCGCCTATTCCATGGCCAACCATCCTGCCGAGAACAACATCATCATGCTCAATATCCGGATTGCCACACCGCCCTGGGATCGCAAGAAGAATACCTTTATGAATGTCAATCCCGGCATCTGTTCTTCCTACGTATTCTCCAGGAAGCCGGGCGACAAAGTGACCATCTCCGGTCCTTACGGAGAGTTTTTCATCAAGGATACCAACCGGGAGATGATGTTCATTGGCGGAGGTGCCGGAATGGCTCCAATGCGGTCCCATATTTTTGACCTTTTCAAAACGAAACACTCCAAGCGTAAAGCTTCATTCTGGTACGGAGGAAGATCGCTCAGGGAGTTGTTTTACATTGATGAATTTGAAAAAATTGCAGAGGAGAATCCCAACTTCGATTTCCATGTCGCTTTGTCCGAACCTCAGCCTGAGGATTACTGGTCGGGACCAGTTGGGTTCATCCACAAAGTCATTTTTGATACGTATCTTGAGAATCATCCTGAGCCGGAGGAGATCGAGTATTACCTCTGCGGTCCTCCCCTAATGAATGACGCAGTACTGAATATGCTCGATTGCCTCGGGGTCCCTGAAGAAATGATTTCATTTGACGATTTTGGCATATAGGTTTTTTATCCTGATTGCGCTGGTATTCCTGGCAGGGTGTGATCCATCCAACCCAACGGAGAGGATTTTCTTTGAGGGCCAGGCACAGGGAACCTATTACACGGTTACCTGCTATGATCAGGAACAGCGAAATTTTCAGCCTTCCATCGACTCCCTGTTGATTGCGTTCGACCAAACTGCTTCCCTGTGGGTGGATACATCCATGATCAACAGAGTAAACAACAATGAAGATGTTGTGCTGAACGATGACTTTCTGGAACTCTTCAGGATATCACAAGAGGTTTCGGAAGCGACAAATGGCAGCTTTGATGTCACAGTGGGACCGCTGGTCAACGCCTGGGGCTTCGGCCCCGGCAATGCGCCGGAAATCGGTCCGGGGACAGTCGACAGCCTGCTTCCGCTGATAGGCTTCAGGAATATCCTGATCCGGAACAACAGGCTGATCAAAGCCGATTCCCGCACTAAACTCGACTTTAATGCCGTGGCGCAAGGCTACTCCGTCGACCTTGTAGCACAGTTCCTCGAGTCGAAAGGAATTGAAAACTACCTGGTGGATATCGGTGGGGAGGTTTATGCCCACGGCACGAAACCCAATGGAAAGCCATGGGTGATTGGCCTCGAGAAGCCATCGGACGATCAATCTTCTCCCCGTGAGATCGAAGCGGAACTGCCTGTCACAAACCGGGCCGTAGCAACTTCGGGGAACTACAGGAAGTACTATGAAAAGGACGGTGTTCGCTACTCCCACACCATTGATCCGCATAAGGGTTACCCCGTGAAACACTCCCTGCTGGGCGTTACGGTTGTTGCTGAAGTATGCGCCTATGCTGATGCATACGCTACCGCCTTCATGGTGATGGGGCTCGATAGCGCCTTGCATTTTCTCAACGGAAACAAGACCGGAATGGAAGCCTACTTTATCTGTTCAGGACCCGATGGAAGCTATGAAACGGTGATCACGGAAGGGTTGAAAGAATCGATATCGGAGATCAACAGGTGAATCCAACAAGGATTAAAAAGCAGGAACGGCAAGAATTGCAAAGAAAATCCCCCGTACGTAATGGATTAGGTCTGAAGTATTCGGGACTCAATTCAGGTTCTTCAGGTTTTCCAGCGCTTCCGGTACAGCTTTGTGAACAAACGAAACGATGGGACAGGTTTCCAGCTCGGGACACTCTCCGCAAGTGATAAATCCTTTTTCGGTCGCACACAACTGGATTTTGCATTCGCTCCAGTGACCAATTTTCACCCCTTCGGCCCTGCACCCAGTACAGTTGATCATTTCTGCAGTGATCCCTTCGGCATGGTATTCGATTCACCATTTTTCGGCTGTGGCTTCACGCAATACCTGGTCGTTGGTTATCGTAGCAATCCGGGCTTCACAAGCAGCACAGTTCAATCCGCAACAAGAGATAAGTTTTTCCATATATGTTGATTTAGCGGTTTTCGCAGGCTTCCCCGCCATCCGCATTGCCGCACGTGCATCCAATACGCGTTCCTGTGCCGGGGTCAACACTCGAACACGATTTCTTGAACTCCCCGTCTTTCTTCACGAACATCTTGATCGCGATGGCAGCCACGGCAATAGCCAGTAGGCCGACCGTTAAGAGAATTACTTTTATCATCGTGCAAAGTTACCCATTTTTTAGTGCATTTTTTCCTTTTTATCATACATTTGTAATGAAGTCGGAGCAAGAATACCTTTCAGCAAAACAAAGAGACCATCATGATAGTTGACGTTTCAGTATACGAAAACATGATCGCCACTCTCCGGGAGAGGGAAAAGGAGATGAAATGCCTCTACAAAGTGCATGAGATCATTAACGATAACCTGCCGGTTGACGACTTTTTAATGGAAATCGTCAAGCATATCTGGGGAGGATGGCAATATCCTGTTATAACACGGGTAAAGATCATTTATGAAGACAAGGTCTACAAAGAATCGGGGTGGACAGAGACAGAGTGGGTCCAGTCGGCCGACATCATAATTGACGACACTGTTTTTGGAAAGATCGAGGTCTATTACACACAGTTCAAACAATTGATTAACAGCAGCCAATTCCTGCCCGAAGAGCAAAAATTGTTGAATACAATAGCCGCGAATATCAGCAGTTATATTTTCAGCAAAAAATTGCAGGAGACCCTTGAAGCACTCGAACGGGATAAAAACTCCGAGGAAGGAGAGCAGGAAAACCTGTTCAATTTGCTTCCTGTCAAAGCTGACGTTCATTGGCTATGGCGAAGGGAGATGGTGGATAAGATTGCCGCAAAAATTGAACTGAACAACTTTGGCATAGAAGCGATGTATCTGATAGGCAGCACCAAAAATGCCACCTGTGGTCCGGCCAGCGACATCGATATCATGATTCATTTTGATGGGGATCAGGTTCAGGAGTGTAAGTTGAAGGCATGGTTTGATGGGTGGAGCCAATGCCTTTCAGTGATCAACTTCGTGAAAACCGGTTACCAGACCGATGGACTGATCGACCTGCATATCATTACCGATGACGATATCAGGGAAAAAACAAGTTTTGCTTGCATGATCGGAGCTGTTACCAACGGCGCAACACTTATCAAAAAAAGGTCGGATGACTGAATGTTTCTTTGTTTCAGATCTCCATGGCAAGATCGATCGATACACGAAACTTTTTTTGCTGATAGAGCAGGATAAACCCGATGCTGTTTTCATAGGGGGGGATCTTCTTCCACATTTTCTGGCAAGAAACGAACTTTACGATGACTTTTTTGTCGACTATTTTTTCCCGAACCTTACCCGGCTGAAAGAACTTTTAAAGGATCACTATCCGCAGATTTTCCTGATTTTAGGTAACGACGACGCACGGATTGAAGAAGAGGTGTTTGTTGAGGATGCATATAAGGAGTTGTTTTATTACATAAACCAGAGGAAGGTTTTGTTTCACCAACACCCTGTTTTCGGTTATTCCTTTGTCCCCCCAACTCCGTTTCAGCTGAAAGACTGGGAAAAATATGACGTCTCCCGGTATGCTGATCCCGGATGTATACATCCTGTTGATGGCTTCCGCACAACTGAACCAAATGAAACGATTGAGTTTGCCACCATTCAAAAAGACCTGGAGGATTTAACCCGGGATGAAGATCTTTCCAAAGCCATTTTTTTGTTCCATTCACCCCCTTACGAAACATTTTTGGACAGGGCAGCGTTGGATGGCATGATGGTTGATCACGTGCCCCTCGACCTCCATGTTGGCAGTATTGCGATGAAGAAATTTATCGAGGAGAAGCAGCCGCTGCTTACCCTTCACGGGCATATCCATGAATCGACCCGTTTAACCGGGAATTGGATGCAGAACATCGGCCGTACGGTATGCTTCAACGCTGCTCATGACGGCCCTGAACTGTCGGTCATTCAGTTCACCCTGGAACACCCGGAACTGGCCGAAAGGATCCTGGTTTGAAACTGGGCGACCTGTATTTGAGTTACTTATTCCACCATGATCTTTTGGCTGAAGCTCCGCCCTTTGGATCTGAATTTCAATATGTAGAGACCGGTTGGTAATCCTGAGACATCCACTGAAGTGGAAGAGACGTGAAGTTGGCTCGTCAGAAGCAGCTGACCTGTCAGGTCGAACAACTCAAGGGTTCCGTCAGCAGGCTGACGGACAAGAAGGATTCCGTGAGTAGGATTCGGGAAAGCCCAATCAACGTATTTATCTTTCTCATCAATCCCTTCCGGATCGCAGATCAGTTCCATGGACGGAACCACCCCCAGCGGCATCCAGTTCCCTTCTGAAAAGGCGATGGACTCTATATGAGCCTGGTGGTAAGCGGAAGTGTCGATACCTATGGGGAAAGGGGACCAGATGCTGGTTGTTCTGTGGATTCTCGTCAATGGAATCCGCCCTGACAATAAAAACCAGATGACCTAATTGTGTACTGGTAATCCAGGGTTCAAAAGTCAACTCGCCAGGAATGATCAATATTACTGTCTCTCCAGGATTTCTATGCCGGCAGGGTGTCCGAATAATAGGATTCCAGATAACTGTTGGAGATATCATAAAGCTGGAGTTCCAGGTATCTATGGCTGGCGCTCATACTCCCTGCATTCACCGCGGTTGCTCCTCAGTACATGAAGTTAAAGGCAAAGTACCAGTACTCCTGGTAATACTCTCCGTTGGTGTCGTTGATGTTGACCAAAGGCTTGATCAGCGCCACGTCGTAATTTGCCGCTGTCACGTTCCATGAAAGTGATATCAGCACGGCCAGAAAAATCAGAGGCTTCTCAATCAGTAGTTTCAGTTTCAACAAAATAGCGCTGTTGGTTATCTAAGTATTAGTTTCCTCCTGAAAAGACAATGGTCCCGGTCAGCCCATAGCTACCAGCTGTTGCTGATCCGGTGACAACCCCACGGATATAAAAGATCCCTGCAGGCAGGTTCCCCGAAAGTCTTATTTCCTGCAACACGGAGCCCTTCACGTGGTCAATCCTTTGCAGTTGTCCAACCTGCCTGCCGTTTTGGTCGTAGAGTGAAAGGGTGATATCCGACCAATCAGGCACAGTGAATTCTAGGGTAGCCTTGTCGGTCACGGGATTGGGATAGACTTTTATTTCCGGAGATTGCCGATCTATTTTATTGTCGCTGATCCCGGCGCTGAAAGGCCGGAGGAGCACTGCCTGGTCCAGGATCACCTCCATGGGATCAGGGCCGATTTTTGTCAGGGTGTTAACATAGAGCCTGAACCCAAAATTAGCCGTATCGTTCACATTGATACCTTCCATGGTTCCGTTGGTGTCGGAGGGTACGATATATACATTCGGATTCCCGGGAATGGGGTGACGGGAAAAACACCAGGCATAGAGCTGATCGGCAACAACCGTATCATTAACGTACACCCTGGCACTATGTTCCATCTGGGTATTGGTAATTCCTCCATACCCGGCCATATATTTTGTGCTGTAAATCGTGGCATTGGTGTAGACAGCCTTCCCGGTTTTTACGTGATCCACCCCATAAACAAGTGCTATGTCATTTTCCCTGAACTGAAAGTTGGAAGTAATGATATACAGGGCATCATGGTTGTCGCCCAGGGCATCCATACCCTGCTGGATGGCAACATACCCTTCGATGACCCATGGGCTCGGTTGGAGCCAGATCATCTCGTAGTCGGCGTGCCAGGCATCGTAGATTCCCTCTTCCAGGGTGTTCAGCTTCGGGAGGAGTTCGAATTCGTTGGTCCCGCAGGTGCGGGGCAGGAAGGAATGAAGTGAAAAGGGAACCTGTGGGATGGGTTGCTTTGGCGTGATCCGCATGATTTCCAGCGGGGGATTGTTTACAAACGTTTCCTGTTCGGTGCTGTCTTTGAACAGCGAGATCCGGTGGGCGAACATCCCCCAGTCGGCCTGCGGATCGAGGCCAAACTGGAACATCCCCTCCGGCGGGAGGATGTCGAAATGAATATCGGCTTCGGCAATTTCCGGAGTCGCTGCCAGGATAGTGAGTTTCACCTTTTTCGCCAACAGGCTGTCACCTGCCATGATGAGGGCGAACTTCCTCCCGAACATTGAATCCAGCGGCAAGTCTGGTCGCATGCGGTAGAGGTTCGTCATTTCTCCCAGACTGGCGTTGATCTTGATCCTGGTGTAAGTCGGAAAATCGTAGAGGCGGTTCATCAGGTAGCTCCGGTAGCTGTAATATTTGCATTCGGGGGGTGTCTTTCCGATCAGCACCATCGCTTCGTCGGCCTCGAAATTGAAACTGATAGGAGGAGTGAAGAGGCTGTCCGTATAGGGCGATGGTGGGATCTGCATGCCCAGGTAGGGGACCCCCACATTGTTGCCGTTGGCATTTGGCGTGTAGCCGGCCAGGCAGTAGTCGATCAGGTTTTCTTTTGTGATCTCTCCCTGCTGCACGTAATATCCGGAATCAAGCAACGCCTGTGCCACATTTCCTGCCGGCGGGAAGATGTCACCGAACTGGGGAGGTGGTGCGGCGATGATCTCCAGCAAACCGGCAATGGCATCATAGGTAACAGTACCGCCTATTGCCTGCGCCAGAAAATCCAACGGGAGAAAGTATCGGGATTGACCACCCGCAGTCGCGATGCGTGCAGGAGGGACCAAGTCAACCATCTTCAGGTTCACAAATCCCTGGGCGAAGCCAAGCCTGGTGTAGGAGATATACCTTCCGTACTGGACGACGATCCCTTCCTGGTGAAACAGGTTCGAAATTGGATACGATGTATCACCGACCAGCTGCATAAAGTTCCCTGCCTCCACCTGGGGCCCGGGGTCAGAGATCAGGAGAAATAACGAATCCTGTTGGACCGTGCCGTTCAGTTTGACGACTGTTAGAATAAGGGTATCTCCTTCCAATGGAGAGGCAAGAGAGGAGTTCGTGATCAATCCGTTGATAGCGGTAAAAATAATCACCAGCCATGCAACAAAGTATTTCCGTTTCATAACATTTTGTATTGGTTTTTATAAGTGTTATCTCCTGAAAAAGAGGCACCTAAATATATAAAAAAATACAATCTCGCATACATTCTAGATTCTTTATCCGGTATATCTGATCTACTCGATGTACTGTTACTAGTACATATTTCAGACTACGATGGATAAAAAAGATTGTACCCTGGCAGGAAAACCCCTCGTAAACAAATGGATTGACGGAAATTAGCTCGATCTTTGCATCATGCCACTCTCTATCGCCTCCCTCAACTCCGGAAGCAACGGAAATTGCTATTACATTGGAAATGAAGACGATGCCGTGCTGATCGATGCCGGTATCTCCTGTCGTGAAACTGAACGCAGGATGGCCAGGCTTGAGTTATCTATCAGAAAAGTGCGCGCCATCTTCATCTCTCACGAGCACAGCGATCACATCCGTGGAGTAGAGGTTCTCTCCCGGAAACACGGCATCCCAGTCTATATGACGGAATTGACTTACAGGCAAAGTCGGATGAGGCCCGATCCCTCACTGGTGAGATCCTTCCTGGCACATGAGCCGGTAGAAATCAGAAGCCTGACAGTTCACCCCATACCCAAGCAGCATGACGGCATCGACCCGTTCAGTTTCACTGTATCCGGTGATGGAATTCTGGTGGGTGTATTTACCGATATCGGGATTGCCTGCGATCAGGTGGTTGAGAGGTTCAGCCAGTGTCATGCCGCCTTCCTGGAAGCTAACTATGACGAAAAAATGCTGCAAGATGGAAACTATCCAATTCACCTGAAAAGAAGGATTCGCGGAGGCAAGGGACACCTGTCAAACACACAGGCTCTGGAGACCTTTATGTGGTACCGGGCGCCTTTCCTGAAGCTCCTGCTCTTGTCCCATCTATCTGCCAACAATAATCATCCGCAAATCGTGCTTGATCTTTTTCAACCTCACGCCAACGGGGTTCAGGTAACGGTTGCCTCACGGCATGAAGCATCACAGGTCTATTGCATATAATCCCCTGTGGATTCCTACCCCAGGCCATCTGCTAAGACCGGTACTTTTACGATCCTGAAAATCGAACTGAAATAAAAAATTGTAATTTTACTGTTGCAGTGAAATGCGTTTTAATGCCTTGAAAGGCAAACTAAAAGTATTCATGGCCAGGCAGTTTCTTTTTTACCTCAGGATATTTCTTTTCTGGGTCCTGGTTTTTCTGACCCAGCGTATTGTTTTTTTATTCGTGAACGCAGGTCAGCTGAAAAACGATTCATTATCAACGATCGCCAAAACTTTTCTTTACGGGGAGATCATGGATATTTCCGCTACTTCCTACATCCTGTTCGTTGTGATTGTGATATTTTTCCTTACCCTGGCTGCTGAAAGGATTATTTTTGAAAGGATAGTACGGGGGTTGGTCTACCTGCTGCTTGTATTTTCCACACTCTTGACCGTTGCCGATGCAGCGCTTCAGCTTTATTGGGGTACACGATTGAACGAAAAGGCACTTTCGGCCCTTCTCTATCCACAAATGGCGATTGATGCCGCAGGAAGCTCCAACTACCTGCTGCTTCTCGTGATCCTGGTGTCGGTATCGGCTGCTCTGATCTGGCTTGCCCGATTTTTCATGTTTCGTGGCAGGGAGACAACGATCCCATCGAGAGGAGCCGCAGCACTTCTCTCGCTGCTTTTGATTCCCTTTCTTGTGATTGGAGCGAGGGGAGGAGTTCAGAAATATCCACTGGGGAAATCGACCGTCTTCTTTTCTTCAAATTTTACCTGCAATTATGCCGCACTCAACCCCATCTGGAATTTCTCAGATATGTTGGTCAATGCTTGCAAGGATCCCCGTGATGCATTCCGGTTTTATCCTGAGGAGGTAGTGAAGAGAGAGGTGTCTGCACTTTTTGCAAAAGAGGATTCAGCATCGGTTCCACGGCTTTTCTCAGTTGACCGGCCCAATATTGTGATGATCCTCCTGGAAAGTTTCACTGCCGGAGCACTTCCAAAAATGAATGGAATTCCGGTAGCGTTGAGATTGAATGAGCTGCTCGACAGTTCTCTGTGGTTTTCAAATTTCTATGCAAGCGGCTTCCGCTCTGAACATGCGTTGGTTGCCCTTCTGAGCGGAACCCCTTCGCTGCCCGGAGGCTCTCTGCTGAGAGAAGGCAATAGGGTGATCAGGCTTCCTCTGTTTCCGAAACTCATCAAAGACTCTCTGCACTACTCCCTGTTCTTTTACAACACCTATGACATTCACTATGCCCGGATGAACGACTACCTCTCTTTTTCCGGATTCGACAGGGTAGTCTCCAACGCTAATTTCGGCCAATGCAGACAGCATCAGTGGGGAGCTTATGATGAGTGCCTGTTTGATTTTGTCTTGCAGGACCTACCGGCCAATGGACATTCTTTCTTCTGCCTTGTTCTGACAAGTGTCTCCCATGAGCCGTTCAAGGCCGATGTACGAAAACTTTATCCCGGAGCCAATGATGAGGAGAGGTACAAAAATACAGTTTACTATACTGATAGCTGTCTCGGGGCGTTTCTCGACAGCGCTCGGTTGAAGCCCTGGTATGAGAGCACCATCTTCGTCATTCTGGCCGATCACGGTCATGCTTATCCGGGAAATTACGACTATTTTGATCCGCACCGGTTCCACATTCCTTTCCTGATCTACGGCGAACCATTAAGGAAAGAATTTAAAGGGAGGTGCATCACATCCCCGGCTTCACAAACTGATTTTCCAGCCTCGATTCTCCACCAGCTGGGCATGGGTTCAACTCAATTCCCGTTCAGCCGCGACATGCTCAGTGAAGAATCGTCCCGTTTTGCGTTTTACTGCTTCAGCGACGGATTCGGCTTCATCTCTCCGGGAAGCTGTTATGCATATAACAAGGACTTGGGACGTATCGTGTACTCTTCCCCGGGAGATCCGGCTGATAGCCTTGATATAGTTCGCGGAAAAATAATAATCCAATGGATATCCGGCGAGTTAAGAAACCTGAATTGATCATACCAATGGATAAAAAACGATTCTTTCTCCTGTTCATATTTCTCTTGCTGATTCTACGAACAGCTTATGGATTGGTAACGGAGATTTGGTCGCCAGACGAGATGCAGATTCTCCTCCTGGGATTAAAATTCTATACATCGCACGACTGGCCGTTTTTCGGTCCATTCGTAGTCTACAATTTTTACCAGATTCCGGGTGCATTGCAGGCGCTTCTCACGGGAGGTCCGCTCTTCCTCTTCCCGTTTGCTGAAACTCCTTTTATTTTCCTGAGCCTGATAACATTCCTGGCTCTTTGCTTACTGAGCTGGTACATAGAAAAACGGGTAACCGGACTTCCCTGGTGGCTGATATGGGGCTTAGTGATGGCGCTTCCCTGGTCGGTACAGTTCGGCACACGAATCATCAATCCATCCTATGAGCTTGTGTTTTCAGTCCTGTTTTTTATTGGGTTTTTTGAGCTTATGCCACTTTACAAAGAAAAGCTGATCTCCCCGGGATTAGCCTCATTCATGGTTGGGATCTCCCTGGTTTGTATGCTGCAACTCCAGCTCTCATGGGTACTGCTGCTTCCGTTTGTTCTCGCCATCCTGATCTTCCTGCTCTCCAACCGTTCGCTCAGGCTTAATCATGCCGGGATGTTCAGTCTCGGCCTGCTTGCCGGACTACTCACCCTGATACCCACTCTGCATGTATATGGTTTTTCAGCATACAACGGGGCCGCATCCTATGTTGTTTTTCAAACAGAGAATCTTTTGAGATTCGTTGACATCCTCATAAGGTTTCTCTCTTTTTCAACTTATGAAGTCTCCTATTTTCTTGGGAAACCTTCCGATCGCTTCATGGAAATGAGATTATATCCCTGGATGATGCCGAGCTCTTTCCTGCTGCTGGGCTTTGGGTTCATCCAGGTTGCTTTTTTCATCGTCAGTTTCTTCCTGAAGAGAAATCAGCCTGACTGGAAATTTGTCAAATGGTTAAGCTTTTCGACCGTGATTGTGATTTGCCTCTATTTCCTTTTTTCCAGCAAAGGACCTTCCTCGCACACATTCTATATCCTTTATCCGGTATCTCTGATCTACTCGATGTTCTGTTACCAGTATATATTTCAGAAAAAACCCCGGTTGTTCAAAATCGTCTTCATTGTTGTACTGCTTTCTGGCGCTGTCTATATGACTGGTATGGCCCGTTACAAATATAAGTTCAGGTCTCTATATGTCGACAGAGAGCGTATTCAGAAAGCGATAGATAAAAAAGATTACACCTTGGCAGGGAAACCCCTTGTAAACAAATGGATTGACGGAAATTAACCCGATCGTGTGACGCTACGGCCTGCAAAAGCAACACATTTGACAGTATTAGTTGTTTAAGACAATTTCAGTGTTTCCGGCAAGGAGCAGGCAATGGCAATCATCCTTTCCAATCAGGTAGGTTCCGATAACAACAGGCATCGATCCATTCATCATTAAAAAATCAAACTCCATGCCCTCCCTGGTGGTCATGTCCATCAAACCATCGGTAAAAATAGTATAGATTCCCTGGGTCCTGTTGATGCTGTCCTGATAGGGATCTTCATGTGAAAAATCAAGTCCCTCTCCGGTACTCTTCTTACTTACGCTGTACCACCAAAGGTAAACCGGATCTCCATTGGAATTTTTAATCGTCACTGTCAGCATTTTGTACTCTTGGGTGCAAATAATCGCTTTGTCGTTTTTACATGAAGGGAGAGCGAAGAACAGCCCCAGGATTAATAGTCCGCTTTTAAGGGTATAAAAAAAAGATCTCATAACAACAAAATTTAAGCAATTCATTCAAATAAAGGTATAAAGTATTATGATTCCTGGTACCAAGATTGCAGATTAATTTCTGTTTTGTATCCGGAAAATAAATAGCATATCTTTACAGAAGCAATCAAAAAAACCTCCAGATGAAAAAACCGGTCCTCTTTTTAATGTTGTGTTTGGCAATGGCATCCGTGTTCGCCCAAAACCGGCATGTAACCGACAAATGGAAACACGACAATCCTGTGCTTTACCAGTCGCAGGCCACCCCCGATGGCGTGCTCATTAACAGTTGTTTGGGCATTCCCGGACAAAAAATTCTGGATGCTACACTCATAGGAAACACATGGTATGACACACAAACCTATAACTCCGGCAACCTGATGAACCGGCTTTATCAATATCCTGATGGCAAGATCGGCGCCACCTGGATGCTACAGGGAGCTTCGGGCGTACCCGCCAGGGGAACTGCCTATAATTATTACGACGGTGCCACCTGGACAGGCGCGGTTCCTCACCTGGGCGGTGACCCGAACAATGGATTCCCCAGTTATGCACCATGGGGCCCTGCTGGGGAGGTTGTTGCCCATTACGAGTACATCGCCAACGAAGGATCCATCAAGGTCCTGCACAGGGAGATCAAAGGAGAAGGAGAGTGGCAGGAGAGTGTGTTGTACCCACCCATCGGAAACTATTCACTCGTATGGCATTCGATGATTACCAGCGGAGTAAATAACGAATTTATTCATTTGCTGGCCCTGGTGTATGATGATCCCTACGAGGGGCAGGATGATGCCCTGCTCTATTACCGGTCGCCCGACGGGGGTATTAACTGGGACATCAACGGCGTTGTTATCGAAGGGTTGGGTGCTGCCGATTTTTTAACTATTTCCAGCCTCCATTACAGCTGGGCACAACCTGTTGGCAACACGATAGCATTCACTTACGGATTTGACCATTTCGACGGACTTCTCTTCAAATCGACCGACAACGGCGACACCTGGGAGAAGACCGTGGTTTACCAGTCGCCCTACGACCCGTTTACTATCCCCGACCTTACACCGGTTTTCGGCAGTGGTGACGGAACCTCCGCGGTTACGCTTGACTCGCAGGGCATGGCCCATGTGGTCTTTGGCCGGATGTTATGGTTTTATGACATAGCAGGCGGAGAGGGGTGGTACTATTATCCCACCAGTACCGAAGGGTTGATCTACTGGAACGAAAATATGCCACCACTCGATTCAACTTCGGTCAGCTCCTATACCCTTGACTTCCTGGAAGCCGGCGGAAACCTTGTTGGATGGCTTGTGGGGGATACTGCAGCACTGTCAATTCCTTCTGACCAGCCACACTACGGAGTGGGACTAACCTCAATGCCCCAACTGGGCATTGATGCAGAGGATAACCTCTTTTTGGCATATTCGGCGCTGGCTCCCGACTACTTCAGCGGAACCTACTACTTCAGGCATCTTTACAGCAATGCTTCGTTCAACGGTGGCATTACCTGGAATGGCATCAGGGATTTGAACGACGGGGTTATGTTCTGGTATTCTGAATGCGTTTTCCCGGGTGTTTCGCCCATCGTTGACGATCAGGTTCACCTCATCTTTCAGGAAGATTTCACTCCCGGAACAGGCTCCGGTGAAGAGTGCTATATCAATCATATGAACTTCCCCAAATCCTTCTTTGTGGGGCTCGGGCAAACGAATGAAGCCTCTCTCTTCGATGTTTCGCAGATTTATCCAAACCCTGCTTTCGGGTCAGCTCAAGTTGAACTGAATATGGAGAGTACCGGAAGAATCTCAGTACGGATGGTCAACATCATCGGACAAACAGCGAGAGAAATTGACCTTGGCAGGATGAATGCCGGAACCCACCTTGTCTCTCTGGACCTCACGGGATTGCCTTCCGGAATTTATACTTGCAGCGTCGAAGCCGGAGGGAAGCAGGTATCGCGGAAAATGATGATCAGGTAAGTTTCTGATTTTCTGAGAATAAAATATGTCAAAGATTTAATATTTCTACTGAATTGGTGCATTTCTGTCGTACCTTTGCAGAAATTTATTCTCCTGAAAAAGCTTTCAATCGGTGATTTTAAAATTCGCGTTCCCATTATACAGGGTGGGATGGGCGTTGGTGTCTCATTGTCGGGGCTTGCCTCTGCCGTTGCGAATGAAGGAGGCGTAGGTGTCATCTCCAGCGCTGGACTTGGACTCCTGTACAATAAAATCTCTTCTGACTTTCTTGAAGCGAGTATTTACGGTCTGAAAGAGGAGATCCGACTGGCAAGGGAGAAGACAAAAGGGATCATTGGGGTGAATATTATGGTAGCCATGTCAAATTTTGTTGATATGGTGAAAACATCCATTTCCGAGAAAATCGATGTCATTTTTGCCGGAGCAGGAATGCCTCTTGAACTTCCATCATACCTTACAAAGGATAGCACGACCAAACTGGTCCCAATCGTTTCTTCGGCACGCGCTGCAAAACTGATCTGTGACAAATGGATCAGCAAATACAATTACCTCCCGGATGCCATTGTGGTAGAGGGCCCCAAAGCAGGAGGACATCTTGGGTTCAAGACCGAGCAGATCGACGATGAGACCTATTCCCTGGAGAACCTGATTCCGGAGGTCGTTCGTGCGATGAAACCTTTCGAAAAACAATACGGACGAAAGATTCCAGTCATTGCAGCCGGAGGAATCTATACCGGAGAAGATATTTATAATATCATGAAGCTGGGAGCGGCCGGCGTACAAATGGGGACAATATTTGTCACCACAAACGAATGTGATGCTTCCAATGGATTTAAACAAGCTTACCTTGGTGCCAAACAAGAAGATATAGGAATCATTAAAAGTCCGGTTGGCATGCCTGGGCGGGCTATCTTTAATGGCTTCCTGGAGAAGGTAAGGCAGGGGAAGAAACAACCCATCACCTGTCCCTTTAAATGCATCCGAACCTGCGATGTTACCTCCAGCCCCTATTGCATCATCATTGCACTCATCAATGCAGTAAAAGGGAACTTTAATGGCGGATATGCCTTTGCCGGCACCAATGCCTTCAAGGCTACGTCCATCGTCTCTGTGAAAGAGACCTTCACAACACTGAAGAACGAGTTCAGGGAGAAAGTAAACTCACTGAAACAGGCATCCGGCAATAACCTGTTGCCACCATCAGCAACGTGACCTTTCAGGCCGAGAAATGTATGAACTCCCTGGTGTGAAAGAACTGTATTCGGTCTGATCATACTTACATCCCGAAAAGGAGTAGATCAGGATTACCGTTCATGGAAAATTCCTTTATTGTTCAATTCCAAATGGTTGCCCGGTTTCGTGGCAGATAATTTGTACGAGATCCCTTGCCGATTTCACTGCCACAGGAAGTCCCCCTCCCGGAATAGACCAATGGCCGGTATAATAGAAGTTTTTAAGTCCGGGAAGTGTAGGCTTAACAGGGGACCGGGCAATGATATTTTTTCCGGGAAGCCAACCCTGGGCTGATCCTTTCCAGTTGTTGGTATGGCGGAAAAAACTGGCTGGCGTTGCCACATCAACTTCTTCAACAAACTCTTTTATTCTGCCGAATCTCTTCTCTGCCAGGTTAATTACGCTTTCAGAGAATTCCATTTTTTTCATAGTGTAACTTGCTCTGTCACGCTTCCTTAGATCGATCCAGTAGTCGGCTTTCATCGTATAAAAGCTGATCGTGACAACCGTCTTTCCTTGCGGTGCCAACGTTGGGTCATAATTGTAGATGTGTGCTTCTAGCCGGGAGTAAATTGTCCCATCCGGTGAGACCAGATCCTTGTCAGCCGGAAACCTCAGGAAATGAGATTCTTCATCAAACTTCCTGTTGATGCCAAGGGAGACAATAACGAGGGAATAGTAGACCTTTAGCTTTTCCTGAAGTCCCAATTTCATGATTCTATTATTTACATACTTACCGTCCAGGGCATCAAAGACCGTAAAATGCCAGTCGGCGGCTGAAACAACAATATCTGAATCTATTTCAACTCCATTGTCAAGCAGGATGCCTGTTGTCTTATTGTTCCGTGTTAAGATTTTTTTGAGGGGGGAATTGTATTGTATCTGACCTCCAAGATCGATGTATTTATCCTTAAATTTTTCTATTAACCGGCTTGCCCCTCCAAGTGGATACCCTGCGGCCTTCAGGTCTCCATATGCCAATGGAAGAGTAACGACCATCAGTGGAAGCTCCTCTCCGTCGAAGAGCAATTCAAACGCCTCTTTTAAAAACGGACTTTTCAGTCTCCGGGCAAAGGAATAATTGGTCTCTTTACGTATCCTGTTCAGGAACCAAAGCAATGGAAGATACCTGATATAGCTGGCCTTTTCCTTTAATGGCAATAGTTGAGGAACCTTTTTAATCATGGGTGGAATCTCAAACGCCTGCATCTTCCTCATGGTTTGGATCAACGATGTAATCGCGGGTTGATCCTCAGGTGAAATGTCAATCAGGTAATTCCTGAGTTTATCGAGGTTTGTGTAGAGGTGAAATAATTTCCCTCCAGATGGATTTTGGGTTTCCTTTACTTCGAGATCTAACCGACTCTCATGTGTAATAAAATCAATGGAATGCATGTCCAGCAGCTCCGACCAGAGCTGGTAAAATGGATTTGCCGGTCCCGAACCCAACATCCACTGAAATCCGCTTTCAAAGGTGTACTCCCCTCTTTTCCAACTGATGCAGAGACCACCCGGGCGATCGTTCTGTTCAAAAATTGTAGTATGGAAACCACTCAGTTGGAGGTAACAGCCTGCAGTAAGCCCCGACACACCTGCTCCTATAATCGAAACGTTCATTTTTCATTAATATCCCTCAAAAGTAAGAAAATGCCAATATGAAATTATTTTCTCATCTTTGTATCTATAATAAAACATGTAATTATGAAAAAGATCCTGATTCTTATCGCTTTTGCATTTCTGGCAACGACAGTCTCTTTTGGCCAGTTCGCCCTTGGCCTGAAAGTGGGATATAATGCGAACAAATTATCTACAAATCTCGATAGTATCAAAACCCAGTTCAACAGTGGCTTTCATGTGGGAATCTGGACTCATATCGGGAAACGGGTTTACGTTGCCCCTGAGATCCTGTACTCCATGAGCGGAGGTGTTTTTACCGATGAAGGCACCATGTCAACTTCGGGATGGAAGCAGAAGATAACCATTGGCAGTGTTGATATCCCGGTCATGCTTGGATTTAAAATTATTCATTCAAAGGCCATTACCTGGCGGATTGAACTGGGCCCGGAAGCCTCTTTTACGGTTAATAAGAAAGTGGAGGATGTTAACTCCGTTGTTGGTCCTATCCAGGAATCCAGCCTGAAAGACGTCAACTGGTATGTGATGGGCGGTACAGGTATCGATGTGCTCTTTCTCGCATTTGATATCCGCTATAAATACGGATTGAACGAAGCAATCACGGATGTGCCGAACTGGGAGTTCAATTCCCATAACGGAATGTTACTGATCTCTCTTGGCTTTAAGATTTTTGGCAAAAAGTAAATGAGTTCTTTGTACATTTGTATCTAATAAATCCAGATGTATGAAGTCCTGCTCATTTTTTGCCCTTCTTTTCGTTCTCTTTGCGGGAAGCAGTTCCATTCTTGCACAGCAGATTACACTGGCCGACTCAGTCACTGCTACAGAAGATACCCTATTTCGTGAGTTGGATGAAGTGGTGATCACTGCCACACGGGTTCCCGAACGAATTATCGACATCCCTTATTCTGTAGTTCGGCTAAACTACTCCAACTACCAATTCGACCGTAAGATTGGGGCCAACGATATGCTCTCGTCCGTACCCGGACTCTTTCTCCAATCCAGGTATGGGAATCACGACGTCAGATTTTCGATACGAGGATTCGGGAGTCGCTCCAATTCAGGCATCAGAGGCATCCGGATCCTGCTCGACGACATTCCTGAGTCGGAACCCGACGGTCAGACCCGTATCGAAGCCATTGACTTCAACTCCATCGGCCGGATCGAAATTGTTAAAGGCAACGCCTCATCACTCTATACCAATGCTCCGGGAGGTGTGGCGAATTTTATCAACGATATTGAGTTTGACAACTCCTCATTGGTTCAATTCAACCAGTTTGGATCCTTCGGACTTTTCCGGAATGGAATCAAAGCGGCTGTACGTACCGATAAATACCGGCTCCTTAATACCTACAGTTACCAAAACTACAATGGCTACAGAGAGCACAACAACGAGTACTGGCATATCCTAAACACAGTTGTAGAGACCACTCCTTCGGAACATACACGCCTTACGATTCTTTTCTATTTTGTGGATGGCATGATCAAACTTCCGGGCTCGCTAACCAAAGCAGAGTTTGAACAGGACCCCTGGCAGGCCAATCCGAAATCGGTGAGCCGCGATGAAAAGCGAATCACTACAAAAGGGAGGATTGGGATCCGATACAACGCCACATTCGGTAAAAAGCTGAATAATGACATTGAGATAACTACCTACGGGACAATTAAGTATTTCGAACGGACCTCACGGGAATACAGGATCATTAACCGGTATGGATTGGGGCTCAGCGGGAAGTATATCCTCCGGCACCGATTTGGCGACCGAACAAATGAGTTCATGGTTGGGGGTGACATTTTTGCGCAACCAGCCCGTACAGAATATTATGACAATATCAATGGACAACGGGGAGATCAGATCAATCAACTTACATCCGAAAATATCGGGAATAAAGGGTTCTTCATCTCCGATAACTTTGAGATTCTACCCGAGAAAATGTTTGTGCTCGTGACAGGCCGGTATGACAATGTGGGCTATCACCTGGAAGAGGAGACTCTTCCCTCCCGCAAGGATCAGCTGCGGTACCAGGCTTTTACGCCTAAAATTGCGTTGAATTACAAGATCCTGCCTCTGATGGCTGTTTACGGTTCTTTCGGGTACAGTTTTGATGCTCCGGCAGGGAATGAACTTGACAGCCCCGACCCACAGGTTCTGTTCAACAGTGACCTAAAGCCTCAGGAGTCGCAGAATTTTGAGGCCGGAATAAAGGGGAAGCTATACCAGAGAGATTCCCGATGGTTCAAACGGGTACTGTTTGAAGCTACCGGATTTTATATCATTGTCGACAATGAAATTGTTCCCTATGAGGTGCTCGGGGATGTGTATTTCAGGAATGCTGCCAAAACCCACAGGTTAGGCACCGAGTTGGGAGGGTTGGTGGAGATTTGGAAGAACCTTAACTTCGAAGCCTCGTACACCTGGTCCCATTTCAGGTACCGGGATTATATTGCCAGGACTATTGAAGTTGATACACTGGGAAATTTTATTCAGACAGACCAGGACTTCTCCGGCAACATAGTCCCCAGTGTACCAACGCACAACCTTTACTTAGCTCTTTCATACGCCCATCCTTTTGGGAAACACTTCAACATTTTTGCCAAAGCGAGCTACCAGGGAATCAGTGGCCTTTGGGTCGATGACGCCAACACCGACGAAACTGCTTCATACAACCTTCTTAACAGTGTTGTTGGAGTGGATATGCGATTTGGCAAATTCAGCATGATGATCTCGGGCGGTGTGAACAACATTTTCGATGTGACCTACGTGGGCTTTACCAACACCAACTCTGCAGATAAAAGATTCTATGAAGCCGGTGCGCCACGTGATTATTTTGCCTCTCTGAATTTAGGATACAGGTTCTAGTACCCACCCCCGGCCCCTCCCTCCTGAGGGAGGGGAGTAAGTCCCCTTCAGGGGATTTAGGGGCAAGGGCAGGGGTAACCAGTTGCTGAAAATATGGTATATTTGAACCAAATATCCGCGAAGATCAGCGCTCATCAGCGAAATCGACGTTCTATCGGAGGAATGAGAAAAGCTACTACAGTGAAAATTGCACGCCTGACAATTTTTTTAACATTGTTTTTTTTGTCCCATGGATTATTCGCTCAGGACAATCCTGTTTCCCTGAGATTTGGGGCCAACTACCGCCTGTATCCAAGCAACATCAATCAAACCGAGGCCTTCATCGTTAAGAGTCCACTGGATCAGGATATCCTCTTCTCATCCTGCAATACCCTTAACTTCATCCCCTTTTTTATCAGTGAAGGGATCTACACAACGACTAACGGAGGAGACAGCTGGCAGGGAAACGATACCTGTACCGGAACTCCGATCGAATTTCATGGAGGAGACCCGGGCATAACCATCGACAAAAACGGTACGTTTGTCATTACCCGCCTTGGGCGCTCGCCGTTTACTGGTCTTTACTCACATTATTCCACCGATAATGGCACTACCTGGTCGGCCCAGAAGGTAATCTCAACCGACGATCTGGAACGCGCTGCCATTATTTCTGATACCGATCCGGCCAGTGCTTATTATGGCCGTACCTATGCTGCCTGGGTGAAATTTGCTCCCCCATTCTCATTAATGCATGCATTTACAGATCACCCGGCAGAAAGCTGGAGTATTCCTGTCCCTGTAAACAACCCTTCTAACCGAAGTGCAGGAGGAGACCTTGCCATGGGTCCCAACGGGGAGGTTTATATTTGCTGGGCAGGCGTTACCGATGTTACCCCGTTCAAGGAGATCCTCGTGGGATTTGCCAGCAGCGTTTCCGGTGGAGCGGCATGGAATGTAACGGAGCATGCATTCACGGTCAGCGGCATCACAGGTATTCTTCCAAACAAAGATAACATCCGGGTGAACGGATTGCCCAACATGGATGTCGATCTTTCGGGGGGTCTGCGAAGTGGATGGATCTATATTGTGACCGGACAAAAAGATTTACCGCCATCGGGGAGCGATCCCGACGTCATTCTCAATCGATCCAGTGATGGTGGCCTGACCTGGTCGGCCGGCATCAGGGTAAACCAGGATCCGCTGAACAACGGGAAGGAGCAATATTTCCCTACCATACATGTGGACCAGTATGGAGCCTTAAATGTAATTTTTTACAACGACCGCAACACTACCAGCGATTCTGCAGGAGTCACTCTGGCCCGTTCAACCGATGGTGGCGATACATGGATCGAATACCCGCTCAGTGACCACAACTTCCGACCGACACCGATTGGGGGATTGGGGCAAGGGTATCAAGGGGACAATATCGACATCACCTCCACCGACAGCACCCTCTGGCCGGTGTGGATGGATAATTCAACCGGGATTTATCAGATCTGGACTTCTCCGGTGAAATTCTCGGTCATTCAGGGAATTGAGGACCGGCATGCCGCGTTTGGGTTTAGACTGTATCCCAATCCAACTCGCGGAATTACGAATTACGAATTACGGATTACGAATGAAAGTGATGTTTATTTGGGCATCTATGACATTACCGGGACCTTGGTGGAAGAGGTTATTCATGAACAACTGAGACCTGGAATACACCATGCGGTGTTTAACATCGAAACTGTAAATCAGAAAAGAGGGCTTCCTCCCGGGGTTTACCTCTGCCGGCTATCGGTGAATGGGATTTCCCGAATCGTCAAACTGATCTGCTTTTAACGAATCACAATTATTTTTCCCTGGTTGTAAGCCACCCCATCCAGCCGGAGTTGATAAAGATAAATACCTTCCGGCAATTTCCCTGCATTGAATGAAAACGAATGGATTCCTGATGGCAGAGTTTCACAAACAACTTCAGTAATCCTTGATCCCAGCAAATCAAAAATTTCCAATACAATAAACCCCTCTTTCGAATTTCTAATTTCAAATTTCGAATTTACGGAAATTGGGTTGGGATAGATCTGACAATCAATCCCGGCTTCAGTTATGATAGGAAGGGGCTGAATTCCGGGAAGCACCGGTGGTCTGTATTTAAGAACTGCGCCGGCATTCCCAACTGCATATCCGTGAAGTGAATCGGGGAAAGTGATGTCGTAGACGGCTGCACTGTCGGGTGTTGGAATTTCTGTCCATGTTGAGCCACTGTCGGGGCTGAAGATCAGTTTGCACAGCGGACCAAGAGGTGACCATACCTGGGAGGTTGTGCGGAAGTCGATGTCAGTTGCGATGCCCTGGACACCTATTTCGTCGTAATTCCAGTTTACGCCCCCGTCGGCTGAACGGATCATCCCCACACCATAGCCGTAATCGGGATCGCCTCCCGACCCCATTACATGCATCTCATCGAAAATATGGAGTCCGTGCACTTCATCGGCCGGAGCCTGGGAAGGGTCAATCGCATACCACATGTCGCCTCCGTTCTGTGTGCGCCAGATCACCCCGGCGATGTCGAACATCCCTCCGCTTGCATAGCCCACCTCTTCGTTGAGGAAAGAGATGGTGAGCACTGGGAAAAATGCCAGGGTAGAGGTGTCGATGGCAGCCTGTGTCCAGGAAGTTCCTCCATCAATAGTTTTTACCAGTGCATGGGGCTTCCCCCCCATCCATCCGGTGAGGGAATCGAAGTAGAGGATACATGTTATAAAGATATTCTCATCGGGATACGTAGTGGCGGTCCAGGAAGAGCCACCGTCAATGGTTTGAAGAAGGAGAGTCCCAAAGGGAGGTTCGGTGAAGTTGAACGCAGAAGCCCAACCCTGCGAACGGTTCAGGAAAAACACATAAACAATATCATTCTCAACAGGACTATCTTGCTGAGTCCATGTGTTTCCCCCATTGGTTGTATGGAGGATTGTCCCTGAATCTCCAACCACCCAACCATAAAGACTGTCAACAAAGCAGACTGAGCTAAGGTTCTGGGTGGTTTGTGCAGGAACCCGTTCCCAGGTACCCTGTGATAGTCCGTAATGAGGAATGAGGAACGGGAGAATGAAGAATTGGGAAAAAACGAGTGAAGGAATAAGGGATCGGAATTTCATAGTCGCCAATATGATGAAATACAAAATTAACAATAAAGACGAAGAGATATGTAGTTCCTTCTCCTTGATGAGAGTCCTGTTTTGAGGAATCAGTGTCAGGGTGAGGTGAAATCCTCTCCCTCCAGCTCCTTCTCGATGGCTTCCGGTGTCAGCAGATCTTTTTTGTCTTTCTGGTAGAACGCTGAGGGCAGCAACTGAATGTTCATGCTTAACAAGAGGTGTTCAACGATGATCAGCAGTACGGTGCCAACAAATGGCAGTGGAATAAGCAAGACAGGAACTACCACGCCGGTCCCTTTCAGCAGGTCGATCATCTGTTTGACAAACTGCTTTTTTTCCACCGATGTGAGTTTCTCCCGCTTCATATACTTCGTCAGGATCTGAAACGCCTCTTTGGTTTCTCTCGCCTCCCCTTTGATCCCCCCGGTATACCGGGTGGTCTCATGAAGAAACAGTTTCGCCAGCCTGGCAATCTCTGACCTTACCCGTGGGAGGGTAAAGAGCATCAGGAGATCCCGAATCATTTTTCGGCGGAGGAGGTTCATGGAATAAAAATTACCTCTAATTTATAAAAAAGATACACCCTTTCGCCAGTTAGGCGGATTATTGAGATTTTGGGTTATTGGCTAACAATCCCCCCCGTCAACCGTAACAGCTCCGTTTGGCTGTCGATGAGATCATAGATGGCGTTGAGTTTCTTGGAAGCGGCGTTGAGGTAAATCAGCTGCACATCGCGGAAGTTGAAAGAGCTGATGGTCCCATTACGATATTTTTCAGTAGCGATATGCATGTTCAGTTCGGCACTCTCCATGTTGAGCTGTGCCACCTGTAACAATTGTTGCCGGATGCGGTAGAGTTCGAACTGGGTGACTAGAAGGTTCTCCAGGGTTTGTGTAAGCTGCTGCATCTGCAGGGTTCCGATCTGTTCGTTGATTTTAGCCGTTTTGATGGCACGCCAGGTGTTGCCTCCGTTGAAGAGGTTGAAGCTGAGGCTGAAGTTGGCGTAGTAATCGAACAGGTATGTATTGGCTTCGTTCTTGTTGAAGTCATACCACCCCTGGGTGTAATCCATTCCCGCATTCATCGAGATAGAAGGCCAGAGGTCGCTTTTCGAAATGCTGACACTCTTTTTAAGAATTTCCTGATTCACATATTGGTTGAGGAGGTTTGCATTGCTGGCGAGCATCTTCTCCATCAGCTCGGTGAGAACATATTGTTGCAACACCACCTGGAAGCTGTCGGTCAGGGAAAATTGTACTGAAGGAGGTTCACCCAGCAATAAGTTGAGTCGTAAATACGCGTTCATCACGTTGAGCTCTTGCAATAAATAATTGGTAGAGTCGCTCAGAAAGGAGTTCTTGGCCTGCAATACATCGAAGGTCACCGAACTGCCCAGCTCTTTCCGCATCATTTCATAGTCATACCGGTCGCCCGAAAGATCCTTCACTTCGTTCAGCACACGAAGGCGTTCCTGCTCCAGCAGTGCATTGTAATATCCCAGAATGATGGCCTGCAGGGTATTCTCAACGACGATCGTGGAATATCCGGCCGAATACTCTTCCAGCAAGTCCAGTTTCTGCTTGTTCATTGTCACCGAAAGTCCGTCAAACAGCAGCCACTTCACATTGACATAGGGTGTCAGAGAATTGGAGTAGATGTCGGAACGTGTGAAACTGAAAGTCGCTGAATCGAGTTCAGGTGTATTATCATATCTGTTAATGTTGTTTAATCCAAGTGTAATGGAAGGCCATCTGCCCGCCGTTCCCTGGGAATTGGCGAGGGCTGCGATGTTGAAGTTCTGCTCGGCAATCCGGATCTGGAAGTTGTTCTCCAGCCCTTTGGCTATTGCTCCGGCCAACGTAAGAGGTTGCTGTGCATGGGTGAAGAGAGAAGGGATTCCCAGAAGTAATAAAACCAGGTATCGGTGTATGAAGGTATGGGAGGATGAGTGTATTTTTGTCATGGCTGTTCACCGTTGTGTTATTCAATCGTACGTTTGCTGTAAATGATTGCCTTCTCCACACTCTCCCGGGAGGGAATGGTTGAGAGCTTCTCGAAGATTTTAGGCGGAACTTTTCGTTTTGGATCTCCCTGCAAGATCCATAGATTGATCCGGTTGTAGAAATAGATAGAGTATCGTTTGAAGTCGTTCAAAGCAAGGATCAATACGGGAAAGAAAACCTGGATGAATCCGGTTCCCACAAAAACTCCATACGCAAGGGCCACCGCCATGGGGATCAGAAACTGAGCCTGGAAGCTTCTCTCCAGGATGATCGGATAGAGACCAACTGTGGTCGTCAAGGTGGTCAGTACAATTGCCCTGAAACGGGCTTGTCCGGCTTCGAACACCGCCTCTTTCACTTTTCTCCCTTCAAGCAGGAGCGAATTGTATTTGGAGAGGAAGACCACGGCATCATTGATAATCACCCCCGACAAAGCAAGCATCCCCCATACACTGAGAAGTGAGACAGGAACGCCTTCAATGCCGTGACCCCAGATAGCTCCCAGCCAGGCCAGCGGGATCATTGCAACGATGATCAGTCCTTGTGAGAAAGATTTGAAATGGATGATGATGATCAGGAACATCAGCAGGAAAGCAGGGAGGAAAAACTTCCGGATCTGTGCCATGGTTTCGTCACTGTCTTTTTTCTGACCGAGGTACACAACGTCGATCCCCGGATAACGGGCAAGCAGCTGGGGAACGATTTCGGTTTCGATCTTTGTTTGGATGGGAACGATAGGCGTATCGTAACTCACCACATTGGCATCCACCCGAATCTCCCGGGAGCTGTTGTAGTGCTGTATACTTACAGGTCCCCGTTCAATCTTATAGGTTGCCAGTTCCGACAGGGGATAGTCTCCAAGTGGCGTTTTGATCTTCATCGTTTCCAGTTGTCCCAGGTTGATCCTGTCTGACTTGGGAAACCTCACCCACACACGCAGCTCATCTTTGCCATGCTGTAACCGTTGCGCTTGTCCGCCGAAAAATCCCTGGCGAACCTGATTGGTCAGGGTTGCCTGGTTGAACCCCAGAAAATAGGCGAGAGGCTTGAGCTTGAGTTGTACTTCACGCATCCCGGTGGGGTTAACATCGGCAATATTGTTGAGCACTTCGATCTGTTTAAGGCTTTGGATCAGATCTTCTTTGGCCATATTCAACTCCGCTTCGTTTTTCCCAAGAAGACTTACGGAGATAGGAGTTCCGAAGGTAGCTCTTCCCTGGATTGTTAGTTTTTCTGCTTCCGGCATATCACCCACCTTTTGCTGCACGCGCTGTACCACTTCAAAACTTGAAGTTCCGCTCTTCTCAAGGTCGCGTAGCATGACAAAAATATTCCCGGAATGGGATCCCCGCTCTTGTCCGCTGAAAGCATTTCCAGTGGAAAGAAAGGTATAGTTAACGATGTTATTCGAGTCCCCCGTTTCTTCCATCAGTTCAGCATTGACTTCCCAAATGGCATTGTCGATCCTCTTCAGGGCTTCAAGTGTTTGAGCTTCACCGGCGCCTGGTTTGAACGCGAGATCCACGTTAAACTGGTCGAATGGAATTGCAGGGAAGAACGTGCCTTTGATTAGGCCCCCCTTGAAAAGGCCGGCGGTGATCATGATCAGGAAGATCGGAACAAAGACCACAACGTATTTCCATTTTATTACAAACCTTAGGGTTTTTCCGTATAGTTTTGCCCGCATAAAATCTACAAACCAGTCAAGGGCATCACGGATCCGTTTTCCTGTATTTTGCCTTACATTCCGGCGTAACACCCAACCGCTTGCCAGGTGAGCAGGCAACACAAAGAAGGCTTCAAGCAGGGAGAAAGCCAGGGAGAAGATGACCACAAACGCCATTTCGAACATAAACTCCATCCTTCCCTTGATGAAAAAGAGGGGAGCAAATGCAACGATGGTGGTAGTAACCGAGGTGATAACAGCAGGCACCACTTCCAAGGTTCCTTCCAAAGCCGCTTTCCTTGGGGAGCTTCCCTTCTGGAAATGGGTGTAGATATTTTCAGAGATCACGATACCGTCATCCACCAGAATCCCGATGACGAGGATCATCCCAAAGAGGGAGATCATGTTGATGGTGAGGCCGTAAAACATCCCCAGGATGAACATGGCACCGAATGCGGCAGGAATGCCAATAGCTACCCACAGGGAGAGCCGGAGGCTGAGGAAGAGCCCCAGGGTAATAAAGATCAGCAGCAGCCCGATGCCGCCATTCCTGTAAAGAAGGTTGAGACGGGCCTTGAGCAATGTAAGGAAGTCGTAGGTGACCGTAACTTCAGTATCGTTGTGAAGGTCATTCCAGGTCTCCGCATATTCGTTGCAGAAGTCGGAGATGGCGGTCAGGTCCTCTGTGGGAAGCTTGAAAATCTGTATTGTTACGGCAGGATTCCCGTTTAGCAGAGAAGTGCTGGCGACATCCGCAAACTGGGTATGTACCGATCCTACATCGCCAATTCGCAAATAGGTTCCGTCGGGATTTCCCCGGATGATGATCTCCTCGATCTCTTCCGGTTTCACCGTACGGTACCGGCTCCTGATCATGATCTCCTCCTTGTCGGAACGGATCTGTCCGCCCGAAATATCCAGGTTATTCTGGGCAATCGCCCGGGAAACCTCATCAAACGTTAGATTGTAGCGCAACAGATTCTCTTCGGATATCTCTACGGATATCTCCAGAGCTGGAAAGCCTCCGATAGTGATCTGGGAGATGACTCCCGAATTGTAGAGGTCCTGCTCGATCTCATTGGTATATTTTTTCAGGGTGAGAAGATCTACATTGCCTGAGAGACTCATAAAAATAGCGAAAGTGGTAGCCCGCTGCTTGTTGACTATCGGCTTCTCGGCATCAACAGGAAATGATGTGATGCCGTCTACTGCGTTCTTTACCTCCATCAGGGTTTCATCGATGTCGTATTCGCCGGTGATCTCAACCCTTACGGCCGTCATGTTTTCGGAAGATGTACTGGTTACCTCCTTGATTCCGGCGATACCCCTGAGCGCCTCCTCGATACGCAGGGTGATCCCCTCTTCCATCTCTTTGGGTGATGCCCCGGGGTAAAAGACAGAAACGTTGATATACTTCTCCGAAAATTCGGGGAAGAAAGACCGGTTCATCGACACGAAGCTAAACGCACCGAGAAAGAGGATAATGAAGAGGATAATGTTGGCGTAAAAGGGATACTTGATAAACGTTGCGATCACTTGCTTCATGGCTGCTTCAGTATTTCTGCATTAAACCCCTCTTTGGCATTTACCAGTGGCTCCACAACGATATCTGCTCCAGGAGGCAACCCCGAGAAAATCACACTTGTTTCATTCGTTTTCAACACCTCAATCTCCTCTTTTTTCAGTTTTCCTTCCACAACAATATAGACCTTGTTGGTTTCAAAAACAGCATTCCGCGGAATTACCATGCTCCCTGCCAAAGTTTTGGCAGCAAATTCAGCAAGCAGGTATTGACCCTGGAAAAGGGGCTTCTCTTTCCCGGGCGATAACGCAATATAAACTGTTATGGCCTGGTTGGCAGGATCCATAAAGTCAGATTTGCGAACAACGGTTCCAGTCCAACTGATGTTCCTGTCTTTGGTGCTCACCTGCACCCTATCCCCAATATTGATCCAGTAGGCATCGTCAATCCGCACGGGCACTTCAAGTTCCAGCTTGTCGGTGCGGATCATGGACGCAATGCGGCTGCCAGGATTTGCTACCGATCCTGGCTCAAGATAAACCTTGGTATAGGAGCCATCAAAAGGAGCGTAAAGTGCATATTTTGATAACCTTACCTCCGAACTTTTGATGCTGAAGTAATCGTTGAGGATATTACGACTGGCCAGGAAGATCTTTTCGGCGTCAGAATCGGCTTCAGGAAGTGGAGGCAGCGGCTCATTTATCTTGACACTGTTGAAAAAATCTTCGTATTTCCTGTAGCTGCCGGGGTAATCAATTTTTATATCCGGGAGGATGCCTGCGATGGCATTCAGGAACCGGCTCTTGCTTGCTTTCAGGTTGTTTTGTGCTTCTTCATCGAATATCCTAACCAGTAGATCTCCCTTTTTGAATTTAGTACCTTCCTGCAACGTCACATGCCCAGGAAGGATCTCCCCCTGAACCTCTGCACTCAGATCTACCGAATGCTGCGAAGAGAGCCGGCCAGTTTCTACGATTTTTGCCTGGTTGGTGGAATAGGTAACCTTGTCCGTTTTGACAAAGAGTTTGATCTCTTCACGCTGTTTATCTTCTGTCTGTTCTTCCATCCCTGCAAACACCATATACAACAAGGCGCTCAGGATGAAAAGGATAACAAGGATGACAATGGTAATGAGTGATTTTCTCCAGTTCATATGATGAAAATTTTTGCAAAGATAAAAGAATCAGTACAGAATAATTAGGTTAAATAAATGTTAACGCGTCGGCGATTTCTTTTGCTTAATTCGATGAAATCAGGAAATGAGGGGTGTCACTTCCAGAAAATGTTGGATATTTGAAGATTCAAACAGAAAAGAAATGAGAAATATCCTGATTATGATTGTTACAGGGATGATCCTTGCTGGCTGCAGTCCTTCTACTGAGCTCAGGATGTCCTGGAAAACTGGAGATTATGCGCCGAAGAAGTTTTCGAAAATTGGCATCATTGCCCTGATGAAATCCGATGAAGCACGTGTTGATGTTGAGACCGGGGTGGCGCAGGCACTCCGGTTAAAAGGGATCAATGCTACGGAAACCTATGATATCTGGCCATTTGCCAATAACAAGGAGATAATGAATAAAATGGGCCTCAGCCAGGAACAACTCAAGGAGGTTATCCAGCAAAAGGTGGCCGAACAAAAGATGGATGGACTGCTGATCATTACCCTATTTGATGCGTTTAAGGAGCAACGCTATGTTCCCGGGAACAGCGTATCAGTTGGGGTTGGGATCAGTCCGGGAATGTACCCGGCCTATGGATATCCTTATTACGGCTATTACGGTTATGCATTCAACACCATGTCTACACCAGGATACTATGAGGATGCCTCTACCTATTTTATCGAATCCAACCTTTACGACATTGCCTCCGGAAGCCTGATCTGGACTGGCCAGACCAGCACCGAGATGAAGTCTTCTCTCGAAATTGAGGCACAAAAGTTCGGACTTGCGCTCACGAGAGGAATGCTAAAGGATGGCGCCCTGACGGGGAAGTAATTCAGTTAGCAGTTGCCTGACTATGGGTTTCGTATTGCACGATAAGACCGGATCTCCTCCAGGAATTCATCCTTTCGTTGGGAATCGGTACATCTGTTAACGTAGAATTGAGCACTATCGGGCTGGCCTGAAAGGTAATGGATAGCTGCCAGGTTGAACTTGGCATCATCGAAGCAGGAATCAATAGCAATAGCCCTGAGTAAGTATAATTTGGCATTACCGGGATCCTGCAAACAGTGTAATGTGATTCCATAATCATTCAGCACACGCACCTCATAGGGGGTGATTGTAAGGGCACCTTCAAAACAGGATTTTGCCTGCCGGAGATCTCCTAATCGGTAGTGAGCCACTCCCTCGAACCAGGCTATAGGCAATGTGTTGGGAGTAAGTCTGTAAAATGAATTGGCAGCTGCATGACAACTATGGATAACCTTAACATCAGCCTTCCGTTCACTTCTGAAGATCTTTATTGTGTAATATTCCCCTTTCATTCGAGCAACAACTACAAACATAGAAAAGAGCAACAGGAGTGGAACCATTCGTTGGATTACTTTCCGGATAAAAACAGGGATAGCTACCGGCTTCATCATTTTCAAAGGCATCTGGTGGAGCATAAAAGCCATTGCAGAGATGAGCAGTACGTTGTGTTCCACGCGTTTAAGAGGAAAATCAAAACAGGAGAAGAGGTAGAAACCGGTGATGAACGCCGTATAGAAGATAACCTCAGGAGGGGGTCTCTTGGCAGAAAATATCAACTTGCGATAAACAATTATCAGAGGAAAAATATATACTCCAAATGCAAGGATAAAACCAATGATACCTAATTCAGTTACAATACTGATTAATTCATTGTGCGGCTGACTGTAGGTGTAGTTTTTGAGCGTATGATCGGGATTGGCCGGGATTGGTATCGATGGTACCGCTAGTCTCCAGTTTCCGGCACCCACACCTAACAGGGGATGATCAAGAAATAGATGGAGAGACTTCCACCAGAAAATAAGCCGGAGATTAGCGTTTTCATAATAGGACTCCGCGTAATCAAATTCAGCCATTCCGTTTAATCCGTCGCCAATCAGGCGCTTTTCGCGCAACGCCTCCAGGTTCGCTTCGTCATAGGAAACAAAGTATTCCCAAACCGGAAGTTTGCTTAGAAAATAGTGACGACGAACGGTATCGAGAGAGGCATAAAAGGTCAGCAACGATACCAGAAGGATGACAAAGGAGGCAACGGCCACCCGGATGGAATGCCTGGTCACCAGATTCCAGTACCTGAATCCGAGCAGCAGGCTTGCAATAAGAATTGCACTGATAACTCCCAGATATCCTGCCCTGCTCTGAACAATGATGATAAAAAAGATGGAGCCGGTGGCAACTATAGCTGCCAGGTACTTCCAGAAACCCCTGAAGCGGCAATATCCGCTGAAAACAAAGGAAAGTGATAACACCAGGTAGCCAGAGTAGAGATTATTGTTGGCAGAGATGGAGAGGATCTTGTAGGGATCAAAATACTTCAGGAGAGCCATCTTGGTAAAAGCCAGTCCGAACGAAACCAACAGAACAACAAGCTGGGTTTTAATAAAAATATCTTCAAATTTTCTGTCCTGAGAGTTCAGGGATGAGACAACCAGGAATGTGATCAGCGAGAGAACGAGCAATTGACTTTGCATAATGGCTTCTGCAGAAGAGATTGCCCATAGAGAGCTGACCAGGCTCCACAGAAAGAGAAGCAGAAGTGACCAGGAAAAGTAGGTGTTGATGCCGGGAAGCCTTTTATGGAATACGATCAGCCAGGTAATAAGCAGGATCAAAGACAACATCAGAACCCGAGGGAGAAAAGATCTGTCTACCAGAAGATCAGACCTGATGCCGCAGGCGACCAAAAGCAGGAAGAAGGTAAAGATGTAGAGCCGCCACGCGGGAAGGCTGCGCATAGCAGGGGTGGTGGGGTTATTCAAAGAATGTTATGATGGCACATCCGCCTTCACCTCCCGAAGGCGGAAGATTGACAGAGTAGGATGTTACAATGGAGCCACCTTTCCCCGGACGTGAAGTGAGTATACGATCCGAAATATAGGATCTGACCAGTCCCTCGAAAACATCCAGGATGTTGCTAAAGGGTTCATCGCTATGCCCGGTAATGGTCCCTATGTTATCGGTTCCGGCATTCCCGTGAACCGTATACGGAGCAAAACTTCCTTTTTTCCCTCCGGTGCCTCCGGCGGCTTTCATATCACCAAACCACGAATCGGTGCCATCACTGCCATTCGAATCCCCATACCAGTATCCGCCATAATTGGTTGCATTTGTCCCGGCAGAACCCGGTTCCCCGATAACAATGGTGAACTCCTGGTCAGGCTCAACAGCAAATTCCTGCGAAGAGAATCCTCCACTTCCGCCTGAACCACCAGTATTGAGGTTATAGGAGTAAGAGTAACTGTATGCTCCTGCTCCGCCTCCACCACCGGATGCTCCCCAAAGCTCAACGTTTATTTTGGTTACCGAGGCAGGGACTTTCCAGGTTTGTGACGTTGTAATAACCTGTTGGGTTGGGGCTGAGGGCCAACCTTCGCCTGCTTTTTTTGCGTAAAGCGCATAGGGGACACTTAAAAACTGACTAACACCGGTAATGGTGTAATCGGTGCCTCCTGTGGGATCGGTTTCTGTTTTCAGGAAGTAGGTTCCGGCAAACCAATTGATGCTGGCCAGGCTGTCGGTGGTGGTCCCTTCACCAATTGCAAGAGAGACCAATCCATTTGAATTGGTTGTAACGGAGTGGGTTTCGGTGTATACAGGCTGGCCTGAGGTTGAACCCTCCAGCACGCTGATCCTGATTCCAACAGTTTTGTCTTGAAGTAACTTTCCATCAGTATCCCGGATCACAGCCTGGTAGCTGAATTTTTCCGGTGATTGAGACATGACTGCTAATGTGAGCAGGATCCCCGTTAACGAAAGAAGAGATCGTTTCATCGTTTGATGATTTTATATGTTGCGAGGATGGTATTTTTCTCGAGAATAGTAAGAATATATGTCCCGGATGAATAGGATTCCATCGGAATAAGCTGCTCGGAATACTCTACCGGATGTCCTTCTATAAATTTTCCCCGGAGATCAGAAATTCTGTAATGGAATGTTGCCGGGCTCCATGGTTCTATCTTTAAAGTAACCTCTTTGCTGGTTGGATTAGGGAAGACTGAACAATAGGTTGTTGTCTTGCTTTTTTCTTCAATACCTGGGAGAAACTGAATTTCATATGGTTGCTGCACTCCTTCCACCATGAAGCCACTGATGCCGGTTTGAGAGGTGTAGGCAGTTTGTCCAACAGAATAACTAATACTGCCATTGCTGCCATCGGCATTCGTTGAAGTGGAGAGTATCGCCTCCTGGGCTTGGAGGAGAGAGAAAAAACCGCCGAAGAAGAAAAGGATGGCAGTTACTAAAAGCGGAAAGAAATTTTTCTTCACCGGATGCCGTTTTAGAGAGATCTCCTACAAATATACGTAAATATACTAGCATTAATACACCCTCACACCCTCTTTCTCGCCTTTCTCTCTGCCCGGGTATATTTCCTGAACTCCCCTGACTTTAGCTTCATCCAGTATTCATCGAGGTCGCGTTTCACCTCCGGAGCGAGGATGAGCAGTCCGAGGATATTGGGCACACCCATGGCAAGGATCATCATGTCGGAGAAATCGATCACCGAACCCAGGTTAGAGGAGGCCCCAATGATGATGAATCCAAGGAAGATGGCAAAGTAGACATATTTGGCGACCTCCCTGGTACCAAAGAGTTTTTTGGAAAATCCACCGAAAAGGTAATCAAACCCTTTCAGGCCGTAATACGACCAGGATATCATCGTTGAATAGGCAAACAGGAAGATGGCAACCACCAGCACATAAGGGAACCAGGAAAAGACTTTCTCAAATGCCTTGCTGGTCAGCTGGGCTCCTTCAAGTCCGAGTGGATTTTCATAGGTGCCTGTGAATATGAGTACCAGGGCAGTCATGGTACAGATAATCACCGTGTCGACAAACGGTTCCAACAGTGCAACAAGACCTTCGGTGATCGGTTGTTCTGTTTTGACAGCCGAGTGGGCAATTGCTGCCGATCCAACGCCTGCTTCATTGGAGAAAGCAGCCCGCTGAAATCCAACGATCAGCACGCCGATAATCCCGCCTTTGAGGGCTCCGGGAGCGAATGCTCCGTGCCAGATCATTGAGAAGGCTTCCCCGGTGTTGTGAATATTCATGGCAATAATCACCAGGGCAACACCCACGTATAAGAGGGCCATAAACGGGACAATTTTATCACTGACACGTGCGATGCTTTTGATCCCCCCAATCACTACAATCCCGACCAGCAAAGCGAGTCCCATCCCAAACCAGGCACCGTAATGCTGGATGGAAGGCATGATGTAGGTAAGTTGCGAAAATGCCTGGTTGGCCTGAAACATATTTCCTCCGCCAAAGGATCCGCCGATGACCAGGATGGCAAACAATCCGGCGAGAAACCAGCCAAGCCACTTCAATTTTTTCCTTTTCAACCCCTCTTTCAGGTAGTACATAGGGCCTCCGGAAACCACACCAAACGTGTCAATTTTACGGTACTTTACACCCAGGGTACATTCGGCAAACTTGGAAGTCATCCCAAGCAGGCCGGCAATGATCATCCATAAGGTGGCTCCAGGACCTCCAATGGATATGGCTACAGCCACCCCGGCAATGTTTCCGAGACCTACTGTCGCAGATAAAGCGGTTGTTAATGCCTGGAAATGTGAGACTTCACCTGGATCTTTGGGGTCGTCATACTTCCCCTGGATCAACTGGATAGCATGTCTGAATCCACGGATGTTGATGAACCGCATCATAATGGTGAAAACGACAGCTCCAAAGATCAACCAAACTACAATGAAAGGGACATTGGACCGAACCGGATTTCCGGCACTGTCGAGAAAAGGGACTCCGTTTTCATCATAAATAATAGGATCATGAATCCCGGTATAGGCAAATGGATCCCAGAAAAGAATCGAGTTCATGACATCCACGATGGGACTGAACGCCTGGTCGATCTGCTGGCTGAGGGTAGGTTCTTTAATTTCCAGTGGAGGTGGAGTATTGGCAGCCTTGATGGTCACAGGTTCAGGCACCTGTGCCAACAGAGCTCCTGATACTATGAAAAAGATCGCGAGGATAATTCTGTGTTTCCTGAACATGATAGATTTTCTATGGATGAGTAAAAGAGGCGCTCAAGATATTAATTTTTTTGCTAACTTTCCTGCTCAACTTTTAACATTATACCAATGGGTACACCGAAATCGAATCTTCAACTGTGGATAGACCTGGCAAAATGGTTTATCACAAGCGTTGTTCTGGTAATAGCGACAATGATTATCAATGCAGGGTTTAAAGACCGGCAGGCCAATTTGGCCGAGATCAAGTTTTATGACAATTATGTCACGGAACTCATCGTGCTTAACCCAAATCCGGTTCAGAAACGGATGCTCGCCCAATATTTTGCTTGTGTCACCCCGTCAGAAAAATTGCGGGAGAGGTGGAAAATATACTACGATTCCATTTACCCTGAATATGCTGCCTTTATCAAACCGTTTCTTGCAGAGGAGATTATGTTGTCGGAAAAACAAATGGATCTTATGCGCTCGCAGGATGTTACCGATTCCGATCAAACTGAGTGGCGTAAGATTGAATGCAGGCTGGCTGAAATCCATCAGATTCTCTATCCGCAGATGAAACTCCCTGATGAAGAAGAGGTTGCAAAGGAGGGCATGAACTAGTCTTGAGTGCTCCAAATGTAAAAGAATGTTAAAATATTCACATATCTCGATTAATTGGTATCTTTGTAGCATAAAACACTATAACGATGAAACAGATTATTTTAATGATTGCCGTTGTTCTTCTGATTGCAGGAGCTACAAAAGCGCAAAGCAAGGACTGGGTCGTACCGGCCAAGTACAAAACGATGAAAGCCCCCGTTAACCTGAAGGATGCTTCAGTGATTGCTGATGGCAAAGAGCAGTGGGCAAAGCAGTGCAAAGCTTGCCATGGAACCAAGGGATTGGGCGATGGACCGAAAGGAGCTATGCTGAAAACCAATTCTGGTGATTTCTCCAGTGCTGCTTTCCAGGCTCAGACTGATGGGGAACTTTATTACAAGACCACATACGGAAAAGGCGAAATGCCGGCTTATGAGAAGAAAGTTCCCGCTGAAAATGACCGCTGGGCGCTTGTTGCATACATGCGTACCCTGAAGTAACTAGTTAGATATCCGGTTTTTCCGGACGTTTAAAAGAGGTGATGGTTTTTTCCATCGCCTCTTTTTCGTTGTATTTGGGCCGATATCCCAATTCCTGAAGAGCCTTTTCGGAAGTGAAGGTGAAATCACTGCAGGTATAAATTACCGCAAACCGACTGAATTTTGGCGTATAGTAAAAGAGGGGGCGGATCAGCCAGGCAATCGCTTCGTTCATTGTTCCGATCGCATAGGCCAGCCGTTGAGGGAGCCAAAGGCTTTTCGGCCATATCCGATAGCCCGCTCCTTCAACAATCCTGTCGAAGAAAGTGAAAAAATTTCCACCAGGGCCATCCGTAATAAAGTAACTACTCCCGGCCACGCCCGGCTTGTTTACCCATAATGCCTGTGCAGCAAGCAGGTGTGCGTAAGCAACATTGTTAACATAGGTATGCTGGCATTTAGAACTGCCATCGCCAAGCCTTACATAAAATCCCCCTTTTGCCATATTAATCAGCGATCCCACATGAAAAGGATCCCCCGGGCCCCAGATGTCGGAAGGGCGGATGATGACAGTCTGCAGTTGGCGGTGTGTTGCAGGGGCAGACTCCCCGGCAGGGGCAGGTTTCCCGGTAGGGGCAGGTTTGGAACCTGCCCTTACCAGGTTTTCGGCCAGGTACTTACTCCGGCAGTACATGTTCGGATGTTTTTCGGGATAAGGATGAGATTCGTCGATGTCGACCAATGGCTTCCCGGCAAAGATGGCGTCCAATGAACTGGTGTAAACCAGGCAGGATACCTCCTGCTCAAGGCATGCCCTGACAATATTTTCTGTACCTGTTACATTGACGGAATAGACCTCCTTTTCCGATTTCGAACCCCAGTCGACAATGGCGGCAGAATGGATCACGATATCCATATCCTGACATGCTTTCAACACCGTTTCATAATCGCGGATGTCGCCGGTCAACCATGTTATCCGGGGTTGCGGCGAGCTGCATGGGGGCGAGATATCGAGGCTGCAGATAACATCGGGCTGCAAAGGAGAATCTGGGGCAACCAACTCTTCAAGAATTGCTTTTCCAAGGAATCCTGATCCGCCGGTTACCAGAACATTCATACGATGCGAAGCTTCATTTTCAGGCATCATGTAGAGAGTTTAGGATTTAGTCGATGCAAATGTATCAACTCATTCCGATTACCTCATCACAAATGGCACAACAACAGCAATAATACCTGTACAAACCACAACCATGATAAAAAGATTATACCGTGTACTGTAGTTGCCCAGCAGTGACTCGTCGTAATACTGATCAACTTTCTGGTCGCGGTACATCGACAACAGGCCGTTGATCAGCTTGATCCGCGTCTGTTTCCCCTTCAGCAACCCGAAGATCACTACAATGTTGACTAACACCAGCAATCCTACGAAAATAAACATAACGAGCAGCATCGTGGTGTCGGTCCTCGATTTTTCAACCATTCCCGAATTAATGGCCAGGGTGATAAGATTCAGCAAGATAGCCGACAGGATGAAGATGGTGTCACTTTTCGTGTTCTGCTGAAGCTCCGACGTGATGTGATTATGAACGTGCTCAATCATTGTGTTTTCCCTCCTGAATTAATTTGTTGACTGATTAAATGTGGATTGGTTTGTTTTATTTGCCTCTTTCCGGCCGAAAAAATGGCTGGCGATAAACAGTGCGCCAACCACGATGAATGGGAAGGTGATCAGTAGCACAATGCTGATACTCATCCAGAAAGAGTGGTTCATCTGGTAATTGTGCGTATAGATAAATGGGGTGAACAGGACACCGATGACAGCAAAAAGTACTCCCCCGGCCAGTTCCCACTTCCATGCTACAACCAGCAGGGCAGTAAGGATAAAGGATGGAACCAGATGGATCAGGAAAGCCAGGATCTGCTTCCAGAAGGAGACTCCCGGTTCAAAGGCATCAAGTGCAAACAT
>Ga0351853_1003_pt1 | contig 57009 bp, 46 predicted proteins | sample BONcelHFGM3001C8_FD_206799 | JGI IMG/M metagenome (GOLD analysis project Ga0351853, IMG submission 206799) | Enriched cells from coal bed in the Powder River Basin, Montana, United States - BONCAT cells FGM rep2 HSBNCT.FGM.300.1.C8 ... | reverse complement strand
GCATGAATACCCTGGACACAACCCGGCGTATCAATATCTACTGGGCGGGCAGTGTGGATGATTCCGAGGGCCTGGCCGTGATCAAGCACACGCTGCATATTTTCAATGGCAAGGCGCCTATTTTCCAGGGCGGGCGGTGGAAGCACGTTGATGCGGGATCCGGCGAAGAAACCGTGGCGTTTCCCGAGCCCATCGGCGATCTGCCGGTATCGCACCTGGGACATCCCGAACCCATCACCATCCCGCATTTTTTCAAGGAACTTGAAGAAGTCACGCTCAAGGGCGGGGTGGCGCCGCCGTGGCTGAGCGCCGTGGCGCGGGGCATGTCCCGGTTCAAATTTACAAACACCGCGGCCAAGCGGGACCGGGCCGCGTCCGTGTTTCACGGCTTCGCGCCCATGCTGGGAAAAACCGGCGCGGGCATGTCTGCGATCCGTGTGGATGTGCATGGTGAAAAGGGCGGGGCGCCGGCGCAACTCGTGTACACGGCTGTGGATAACATGCGGCGCCTCACCGGAATCCCCGCGGCTATCGGCGCCATCATGCTCGGCAGCGGCGCAATTGAGGGCAAAGGGTTTCTGGCGCCTGAAGTCGCCGTGGATCCCGACGCATTCCTGGCCGAACTTTCCAAGCGCAAAGTGAAAGTCACGGCCAGGGAGGAGTCATGATTGTTCAGACACGGATGAGTGTGGAAAAAACAGCATTTGCATATTTGGGGAGACATATATAAGATCTAAAGTCCGGAAAGATTTCGGAAGCGCACATTTTTAGCAGGTCTTCCGAATTTACCATACAACAATCCACAATCCGGGACAAAGACTGAAAGAGGAGGAATTGAACGTATGAAGACCGGAAAAGCACTTTTACTTGCGATTGTGATGCTGTTCGCAGTCGCCATCGCACGCCCCGCGGCCGCTCAGATGGGCGGATTTGATGTCGTGAGTATTATTAAAGACATCCTGAGCCCCGCCATTCCGCCCTACATCGGCGCGGTTACCATTGACCCCGAAGAGCCGGCCGCCGGCGAAGCCGTGACCGTGACCGCTTCCATCACCACTCTGGCCCTGTTCGAGGATGAAGCCGTCACAAGCGTGGATGAGGCCTTCCTGTATTACTCAACCGACGGAGGCGATTCATGGGAAGAAGTCGAGATGGAAGAAGACGGCGACAATCTGTGGGTCGGTGAAATTGAAGGACAGGATTCCGGCGCCGAAGTGTTGTATTATCTCCGCGCCGTCAGCGACGTGGGCGACATGGATTTTGAAATCGCCGGCAAGGACATTACCATTGACTACGGCGTGTCCCAGGCCATTGAACTGCACAGCGCCTTGAACAAGGGCAACGACTTTGAAAACCTGCAAACAATCATCGAGGACAAGGACGATGCCGTCAGCCCCGATCCCCAGGTGAACTTCGAGACCGTGGCTATGGGCAGCGATGATGACAATCTGTATATCCGCATCAATACCGAAGACGAAATGGACGGCGGCAAGATGAGCCCGCTCAACGCCAATGCCTACATTTCCCTGTTTATTGATTTTGATCCGGACGGCGATGAATTCGACGCCAACGAAATGAGCGCCGAAGATTTTGTGGATGCGAGCATCCGCTCCTTCATTCCCGAAAACATCGACTCCATCTCCCCCGAACTGGCCGCGCGGCTTTCCGCCTGGACCTGGGTGCCCATCGCCAAATCCGTGGGCAGCATGATCGGCGGCCTGCCCGTGGAAACCATCCTGCGTTTCGACCCCGCGGCCAACCAGCCCGTATATTACAAAGACCAGGTGTCCAGTGAGCGCGACGGCGGCGCCGCTGACCTCACGATCTCCAAAGAGGCCATCGGCACGGACACGCAGAACCTTATTATGATTATGGTTGACATCAATCTTACCGGCCAGATTCCCGACAGCATCACGGGCATGGTCCCGGATGTGGCTTTCCCCACGCTGATCAAATTCGTGGATCACTCTTACACAGTCGGCGACTGAGACCGGCAGAACACACAGCAACGCAAACAAACCGGGCGCCGCCCAACGCGGCGCCCGGTTTTTTATTTCGCAGCCGTGCGCGTCAAAAATGTGTCTCCGGTGATTTCAGAGACCTCATTGGTACGAAGCCCTTGAAAGTCTCCCGGAATCTTTCGCGCAGGTTCTGCTCTATGAACGGTTGTGATTTTTGCAGTTCCTCGGATCCGGGGATGGCGCGGAAGCAGCCATGGCCGCATGCGGCGGTTTTCACCATGATTATTAAAACAATTGACGCTACGCGATGCGTTTTGTTAGAATCTCTGAATCACCGAGGAATCGAGCGAGCACCCCTCACATGGCAAAATCACAAAATAATGAAAACAAGCAATTCGTAGCAGTCCTGGATTTCGGCGCACAATACAATCAGTTGATTGCGCGGCGCGTGCGCGAATGCAGCGTGTACAGCGAAGTCTATCCGCACTCCATCACGCCCCGGGAACTGCGCGACCTGAATCCGGCCGGCATCATCCTCAGCGGAGGCCCGGCCAGCGTGTACGCCAAAGGCGCGCCCGGCGTGGACCCCGGCGTGTTTGATCTGGGCATCCCCGTGCTGGGCATCTGCTACGGCATGCAGCTCATGGCCAAAGTCCTGGGCGGCAACGTGGAGCCGTCCGAGCAATCCGAGTTCGGGCGCACGGAAATGCATGTGCTCGAAAAGGGCGACCTGTTTGCGGACCTGAACCCGCAGCTCATCTGCTGGATGAGCCACGGGGACCGCGTGGTGGGACCGCCCCCGGGTTTCCAGACTGTGGCCAAGACCCTGAACTCGCCGGTGGCGGCCATGAGCAACGTCGAACGCCGCCTGCACGCCGTGCAGTTTCATCCCGAAGTCACGCACACCCCGTGGGGCATCGAGCTGATCCGCAATTTTGTGCTCCGCGTGTGCAAATGCAAACCCACGTGGACCATGGGCAATTACGTGGATTACGCGGTCAATATTATTCGCGAGCAGGTGGGCAAGGGCAGGGTGCTGTGCGCGCTCAGCGGCGGCGTGGATTCGGCCGCGGCCGCGGCCCTGGTGCACCGCGCGATCAAGGACAACCTCACGTGCGTGTTCGTGGACCACGGCCTCATGCGCCAGGACGAAGCCGTGCAGGTTGTCAAAACGTTCCGCGATACCTTCAAAATGAACCTGGTGCATGTGGATGCGAGAAAGCGCTTCCTCAAGAAACTCGAGCGCATCACCGCGCCCGAGCGCAAGCGCCACATCATCGGGCATGAGTTCATCCGCGTTTTCGAAGAAGAAGCCCGCAAAGTGGGCCGCATCGACTTTCTGGCCCAGGGCACCCTGTACCCGGACGTGATCGAAAGCGTATCGAGCGGCACGGGCAAGAGCGCCACCATCAAGAGCCACCACAATGTGGGCGGGCTGCCGGACGACATGACTTTCAAACTCATCGAGCCCCTGCGGTTTCTGTTCAAAGATGAAGTGCGCGAACTGTGCGGCGCCCTGGGCATTCCCAAGGAAATCGCGTGGCGCCAGCCGTTCCCGGGCCCGGGCCTGGCCATCCGCATCATCGGCGCCGTGAACCGCGAGCGCATCAAGATCCTGCAGCAGGCCGACGCCATTGTGCTTGATGAAATCCGCAATGCAGGCCTGTTCTATGATATCTGGCAGAGCTTCGCGGTTCTGCCCTGTATCCGCAGCGTGGGTGTGATGGGCGACGCCCGCACCTATGAATACCCTATTATTCTGCGGTCCGTGTCCAGCACGGACGGCATGACCGCGGACTGGACCCGTCTGGATTACGACCTGCTGGCGCGTATCTCCAACCGCATCGTCAATGAAGTCAAGGGCGTCAACCGCGTGGCCTACGACATCACATCCAAGCCCCCGGGCACAATCGAGTGGGAGTGACATCCTCAATGAAACTCATCATCACGGAACGCCAGATCAAGGCCAAGGTGCAGAGCCTGGGCAAGCGCATATCCAAGGATTACGAGGGCAGGGAACTGTTTATTGTGGGGGTCATGAAGGGCTCCCTCATGTTTCTCATGGATCTCGTGCGCCACATTGATATCCCGGTAAGTTACGATTTCATGGCCATCAGCAGCTACGGCGCCGCCACAAAATCGTCCGGGGTCGTGCGCATCCTCAAGGACCTGGACCTGCCCGTGGAAAGCCAGCACGTGCTTGTGGTTGAGGACATCATTGACTCGGGCCTCACCCTGCATTACCTGGTGAACAACCTGCGCTCGCGCAACATCGCCACCCTCAAGGTGTGCACCCTGCTGGATCGCCCCTACCGCCGCGAGGTGGATGTGAATGTGGACTATAACGGATTTGTCATCGACGACGATTTCGTGGTGGGCTACGGGCTTGATTTCAACCAGAAGTATCGCAACCTGCGCGACATTTTTGCCCTGGAATAGGTATTGCTGTTTTTTTTTTAAACCGTTGACACGGCTCTGAATTCATTTTATATTCCTTTTAATCAGGGATATTACATGCTTGACCGCGCATCCTGATTACTCCGCCGTTTTCCCGATTAACTGCCAGGGATGAAAGTACATAACCTTCTAACGTATTTTAGATGATTAAAAGGATCGCCCGCTAAACCTTCTCATGCTTCAAATACAACGGACCGCCTAACCTGACATTTTCACGGCATGACCCGCCGGGTATGGCGCCGGGTGTTGAATTCAAAAAATTGACAGTTGCATAGTGAATGCGCACGATTTCAGGAGGATTCATGGAAGAAAATAATCAAAACGGTTCGTTGGAGCAGATCGACAACCTCGATGACAAAACCGTTGCCGAACTGTACCAGATTGCCGCGGAAGTGGGCATCAAAAGCGCCAACAAGTACCGCAAGCACGACCTGGTCAGCAAGATTAAAGAGGCCAAGGCCGAGCAGAACGGCCTGTTGTACGGCGAAGGCGTGCTGGAAATTGTGACCGAGGGTTTCGGGTTCCTGCGCCGCAAGGGTTTTGTCACGTCCCCGGACGATATTTACGTGTCCGTGTCCCAGGCCAAGAAATTCGGCCTGCGCCCCGGCGACCACGTGTCCGGACTGGTGCGCCCGCCCAAGGAAAACGAGCGCTTTTTCAGCCTGCTGCGCGTGGAAGCGGTCAATGGTTTGGACCCCGTGCATTCCAAGCAGCGCAAGCACTTCGACAACCTGGTCCCGGTGTATCCGGATGACCGGCTCAACATGGAGTGCGAACCCAAGGACATATCCACCCGCATCATTGATATTATCGCACCCTGCGGCCGCGGCCAGCGCGCCCTGATTGTGTCCCCGCCAAAGGCCGGTAAAACCATCCTGCTCAAGAAAATCGCCAACAGCGTGACCACAAACCACCCGGACATCATTCTGCTGGCTCTGCTCATCGATGAGCGCCCCGAAGAAGTCACGGACTTCCGCCGCTCGGTCAAGGGCGAAGTCATCAGCTCCACGTTCGATGAACGGCCCGAGCACCACATCAGCGTGGCCGAGCTGGTGCTCGAACGCTCGAAACGCCTGGTGGAAATGGGCAAGGATGTGCTGATTCTCCTGGACTCCATCACCCGCCTGGCGCGCGCGTTCAACCTTGTGGTTCCGCCCAGCGGCCGTACGCTCTCCGGCGGCCTGGACCCCAACGCCCTGCACAAGCCCAAGCGCTTCTTCGGCGCGGCCCGCAACATCGAGTTCGGCGGCAGCCTCACGGTTATCGCCACGGCCCTCATTGAAACCGGCTCCCGCCTGGACGAGGTTATTTTCGAGGAATTCAAGGGCACGGGCAACATGGAACTGCAGCTCAGCCGCAGCCTGGCCGACAAGCGCATCTTCCCGGCCATCGACATTGTCAAGTCCGGCACGCGCCACGAGGAACTGCTTTACAGCGCAGAGGAAAAAGAAAAGATCTGGAAGCTGCGCCGCATTGTCAACGCCCTGGACGAGTCCCAGGCCACGGAATTGGTCATCGAACGCCTCACCAAGATGAAGACCAACGATCAGTTCCTCAAGTCCATCCAGTACGTGCAGGCCTGATCGCACGTGCATTTTCGGGAAAATGTTGTTTTTTTTCCGAAAAACAGCTATTTTAATGTTTTGGTAGTTAGTGATTCTAAAGCAAAGAAGAGACGTGAATATTATGAAGACAGAAATTCAACCCAATTACTATCTCTCCAAGGTCACATGCGCCTGCGGGCATACGTTTGAAGTGGGGTCCACCCAGAAGGAAATCCGCTTGGATATCTGCTCGGAGTGCCACCCGTTCTTCACCGGCAAGCAGAAGTTTGTGGACACCGCCGGCCGCGTGGATAAATATTTCCGCAAGTACGGCGACGACGCCCAGAAGAAGTTCAAAAAGAAGAAGACCAAGCGCCGCGTGGTGCAGGACGAAGCCGACCTGCAGGCCATGCTCTCCGACGACGGCGATGTGCTGGACGCAGTGGCCAGTGAAGTGGCTGAAACCGCAGCGCCCGCAGACAAAACCGACACAGAGAGTTAGCGGGCTGCCGGCACAAAGCCGGAGGCTCCACACGGCCGGTCTCCGGCGCACGATATTAAAATTCAGGCCTCGCGCCATTAGCGCGGGGCCTTTCCCTTTGGGGGGAGCTTTCAGGACTCTGAAAAGCGCCAACCGCTTCAGGCGCATTGCGCCGCACACCGAGGTAAAAGCATGGCATTGAATCAAGCGTCACGGCAAAAACTGGATAATGTACTCGCGCGCCACGCTGAGCTGGAAACAGAATTGAGCCGTCCCGAAGTGGCCAAAGACACAGATAAGCTCACCGCTTTGTCCCGCGAGTTTTCGGAAATGCAGGGCATTGTCACAGCTTACAGGCGGTTCACGGACACGCGCGATGATCTCGAAAAAACGCGCAAGGATTTCGATGCGCAGAACGATCCCGAGATGAAGGAGTTGTTCCAGGATGAAATCGAGAACCTGGGCAACGCGCTCGATGAGCAGGAGGCTGCGTTGCAGGCCGTGCTGTTTCCCGAGGAGGATGTGCGCAACAGGAACATGATGCTGGAAATCCGCGGCGGCGCCGGGGGCCTGGAGGCCGCGCTGTTCGCCGGAGACCTGCACCGCATGTATTCTCGCTTTGCGGAAATCAAGGGCTGGAAAACCGAGCCCATCAGCTCGCACCCATCGCCCATGGGCGGGTTTAAAGAAATCGTATTCGCGGTGCGCGGCGAGGATGCGTTTAAATATCTGCGCTACGAAAGCGGCGTGCACCGTGTGCAGCGCGTGCCCCTGACCGAGTCCGGGGGCCGCATCCATACCAGCACGGCCACGGTGGCGGTTCTGATTGAGCCGGACGATGTGGACATCCAGGTCAATCCCGTGGATTTGAAAATCGATACCTTCCGCGCATCCAGCGCCGGGGGCCAGCATGTGAACAAAACCGATTCCGCGGTGCGCATCACGCACCTGCCCACGGGCGTTGTGGTGGAGTGCCAGGACGAGCGCTCGCAGCACCAGAACAAGGCCAAGGCCATGCGCCTGCTGCGCGCGCGCCTGCTGCAGGCCGCCGAAGAGGAGCAGTTGCGCGAAATCGCCGAAGACCGCAAGAACCAGGTGGGCACCGGCGACCGCAGCGAGCGCATCCGCACATATAATTTTCCCCAGGGCCGCGTGTCCGACCACCGCGCCGGCATCACGCTCTACAAGCTCGCCCTCATCATGGAAGGTTACATGGATGAACTTCTTGAGTCCGTGGGCGAATACTTTAAACAGAGTTCGCAGGAACAACAGGCCGGCTCCGCGTAACACAACGCCCGGATCCGCGTCCATTGATCAGGGCCGCGCTCCGCGGCCCCGGGCACACGGCTTCATAATCTGAATGTTCGCAATCACTCTATGGTCTGGGACATACTATCCGCTCACCGGCATCTCACCGGGCATCTTACCAAATCGGGTGTGGAATCGCCGCGCATCGCCGCAGAGGTTCTGCTGTCCCACGTGCTTGGCATTGACCGCATCGGCATTTATTCACGGTTCGATGAATCTGTGCCCCAGGACAAGCTTGACGCGGTCAACGCGCTGAGCCGCCGCCTGGTTGCGGGCGAGCCCCTGCAGCTTGTCGTGGGCAATACCCAGTTCATGTCCTATATCTTTGAAGTGGAGCGCGGGGTGCTCATTCCGCGGCCCGAGACCGAAGTGCTGGTGGAGCGCACCCTGGCGCGGCTTGAAGCCGCGGGCATGAACCGCGCGCCCGCGCTGTGCGATATCGGCGCGGGCGCGGGCGTGATTGCTGTTTCCCTGCTCAAACTGCTGCCCGGCGCAAGCGCGGTGGCCGTGGATCCTGATGCGCGGGCCGCGGCCCTGGCGCGCCGGAACGCGGAGCGCCTCGGTGTTGCGGATCGGCTCCAAATTGTCGAGGGTGAATATTTCGGGCCTGCGGACGGGCCGGGCGCGGGGCCGTTCGACGCTGTGATTTCCAACCCGCCCTACATCCGGAGCGCGGACATCGCGCAGCTCGACGCCGTGGTGCGCGAATACGATCCGCACCTGGCGCTGGACGGCGGCGCTGATGGCATGGATATTATCCGCGCCATTGTTCGCCAGGCGCCGGGCCGCCTGGCCCAGGGCGGCCTGCTGGGCCTGGAAGTGGGCTATGACCAGGCCGGGGATGTGGCCGCGCTCCTGCACGGCGCGGGCCTGGTGGATGTGGCCGTGGATAAAGATTTGTCCGGAATCGGCCGGTGCGTTTTCGGGCGGCTCGCACCATAGCGCCGCGCCCGTTGTTATAATAATCTGAGAATACGCCGCGTGCCCGTGTCAGGGTGTGCGGGAGAGGATGCGGAACGTGCTGCGGGAACGCCCTTTGTACAATCGGGACATACCCACCCGGATCGTGAAATCCGAGTGGTGGGTGCAGGAAGCGCCCAGCGTGGCGCAGACCGTGGACTGGGGCGGGCTGGTGGTGTTCCCCACGGAAACCGTGTACGGCATCGCCGCGCATCCCAGGAAGCCTTATGCCGTGAAGCGGATATACGATATCAAGAAACGCACCATAGATAAACCCCTTCAGATGCTGATCAGCAATATCGACATGGTGGGACGTTTTATCGAGGATGTGCCCATCACCGCGGCGCGGCTCATGGACATGTGCTGGCCCGGCCCCCTGACCATGGTTTTCTACACGGGCGACGAAGATCACACCCTGGGGCTGCGCGTGCCCGATCATCCCGTGGCGCTTAAGCTCATTGACATGTGCGGCGGCGCCCTGTACGGCACCAGCGCGAATATGTCCGGCATGCCGGACACCACGGATTTCGCGTCCGCGCGCGCGTTGTTCATGGGCAAGGTGGATGTGATTGTGGACGGCGGCGAATGCGAAGAAGGGGTTCCGTCGACCGTGGTCATCGCCGAAGGCGAAAAAGTGCGTGTGCTGCGCGAGGGCGCGTACCCTGCGTCCGAGATATACCGCGTGGCCTACGCCGGCGCCGCCCCGCCGTCATAGATTCTCCGGGCGGCAACCTGTTTTCACCATTCAATTGAATATGCGTATATCGGAGTCTTTCGGGACGCCAATGGTATTGGCGCGTTATTGCGCAATTGCTTCATGCGGCAATAGGATAACCCTGCATGCATATTGGGAAACTTCTCAACAGCCCCTAAATAAAGGCCTGTTGAGTTGTTGAAGAGATATTGAATTGCCCGATAATTTCAAACCCCATGTGCTGCGCCCGGGCAGTTATTGCTTGGGCGGCTCGGCAGGAGGCTTGAGTTCGGCCATGGCAGAGTTTGCGATTTCGTTGACCATGGCTTCCACTTTGCTGGATTTCTGCTTGATGATGGTCTTGTGCATGTCCTGATTGATCATCGGTGTTTTTGCGATGTACGCCTTGCCCGCGGGGGAGCTGAAGAAGTCCAGCATGTCCTGGAGTTCCTGGCTGGTGAATTGTTCTTTGTAAGCGGGCATGAGAATATTGTCGCGGATTTGCTTATTGTCGATGAGCTGCCCGGCGCCGGACATGAGTTTTTCCATGTACTGCGGCAGGTTCTGGTCCAGCGTTTTTGCGTTTTCCTCAGAGTAAAGGCCCTTTTTCACAACGCTTTGCTGGAGGTATTCGAGGAAAAGCTGGGCGGTGTCCTGCGCGAACATTTCGCGCAGCATGTCGAGCTGGCGGTCCACCTCCAAGGCGGGCAGGAGTTTGCGGATGATTTGTTCCTTGGAAGCCAGTTCTTTGGCGGATTCTTTTTTTGCCGGAGGGGCGGCGTCCTCGGCTTTGGGATCCTTGCCATCCGGGGTTTTTACAGTGCCTGTGGCGGAATCGTTTGTGATGGCGTCCAGGGCTTTGTCGAGTTCGGCTTCTTTTTGCGCGGCGGCATAGGGATCCTCGGCTGATTTGTCTGCTGCTTTGCCGGGTGCGGATTTTTGTGCGGCGGCGGGCGTGGATTTTTTATCCTTGGCGGGTTTGGCGTCTTTTTTGCATCCTGGCGCTGCGAGGGTTGCGGCAAGCAGGAGTACGGCGGCGGTGCGGGATAGGGAGTTCATGCGATGCCTCCAGAGGGTGTGGGGCGCGTCGGGCTGGCGCGCAGTTTATTGGGTGTTTTGGGTATCCTTGTTCTTGTTGCTGTCCGAAGACGGGGCGTCCGTGGCAGGCGGAATGAATCCGGGGGGCGGGTCCGCGTCCGGGTCTGTGAGCGTGTGCCCGGCTTCTTCGGTGGCGTCCGCGGGCTGCATGTCTTCGGAATCTGCGGCCGGGGGTTCTATGGCTGGGTCTGATTCCTGCGCGGTGTCCTGGTCGGGAGTAATTTCAAACGCGTCGCCGCTTGTTTCCGCGGGTTGCCGTTTCGCATCATCGCCCTTGGTTGCGGGTTTGTGTTTCGCGGCTTTGGGCGCGCTCGGCTTGGCCGCGGAATCCGGGGCCGGTGGTTCGCAGGCGCCGTTTTCTTCATTGAGCACGAATCCTTGTTCGCATTCGCATTTGTTGCCGCGACCGGGTTTCTGGTTGGGCGGGCACACGCAGATGCGGCCGGAGCTGTCCATGACTGTTCCCTTGGGGCATTGGTTGATGCAGCGCCCGGAGAGTGAGTTCAGGAGTTGGCCGCCGGGGCACATGCACGCGCCGGAGGTCTGGTCGAATTGAGTTCCCTGGGGGCATGCGCAGGTGCGGTCGGCCTGGTTGGCGGGCATGCCCGAGGGGCAGGATTCCGCACAGGCTTCGGTTTGCGGGTTGAAATAACCCTGGGTGCAGGTGCAGGCTGCGGCGTCGGCGTTGAATTCCATGCCCATGGCGCAGTGGCACACGCTTTGCACTTCGTCAAGCAGGGAATGGGGCGGGCATTCGCAGCGCGAGCCGCCGGCGTCGGGCACGGTGATGCCCGGGCACGAAACCACGCATTCCTTGGTTGTGAGCGCGTACAGGCCGCGGCCCTGGCAGCGGCATGAGCCGGTCAGGGCGTCGGGTGTGGTGCTTGCCGGGCATGTGTCTTCGCATGCGCCGGTTGCGGGGCTGAGCCATGCGCCGCCCTGGCAGGGCGGGCCGCCGATCATGCCGATCATGTCCACGCTGGATGCCAGGACAATGTTTTTGTCCAGGGTGATGCGTTCGGGGTACAGAGCGCCGAACACGCCCGCGGCTTCGCCTTTGTCCGGAGCGTTGTTTGCGTTGGTGTCGATGAATGCAGCCACGAAATAGCGCGCCGCAGGCGCCTGCACAGAGAAGCTGCCTGTTGCGTTGGTGGGTTCATCCGCGGTGTACGCGGGTTTGCGGCCCAGGAAAACGGGAGTGGTGTAAAGGCCCACCACGGCGCCGCTCACGGGCGACTGGTCGAAAACGATCTGGCCGGAGAGCGCCAGGGATGCCGGGGCGCCGTCACGGTTTGATGCGGGGCATGGGAAGCCCTGGGCGGACTGGCTGCAGAATGTGAGGGTTGCCATGGCGGGTGTGTCCGCGGGGTCGTCGGGGTCCGCGCCCTGCATGAGTTCCACGATGTCGAGGATGCCGTCTGAGTCCGCATCAGCGGGTGCATCGGGCAGCAGCGTTTCGGGCGACGCCGCGACCACGGGCGCGGGCAGGTTCTCGGCTTTGTTCGGGTCGGCGCCGATGGTGATTTCGGTTTCATCGCTGACCCCGTCCTTGTCCGTGTCCGGTCCCTCGAAGAGGATGGCGGGCACGTCGGCCAGGGCCGCGCACAGGAAGAGGCTTTTGAGTGACTGGAGGATTTTTTTCTGATCCAGTTCCGGCAGTTTGTTGTATGTGGCGGAGATGTGCGTGAGCAGGGGGGTGAGGGCCTGATCGGCCTGGGCGAAAAAGGCTTTACGCTGGGACGCGATATCTTTGAGTGGTGAATCCGGGTTGGCCGAGACCTGGGCCAGAGCGCCTGCGCGGCGGGCCAGGTCGCTGGCCACGGCCTGGACCGTGGAGTCGTCCATGCCCAGGAAGCCTGTGGCCGTGTAGTCGCGGATGATGGTGAAATCAAGCAGGGCCTGGGTGCGCACATGGAGCGGGTCTGCGCCGGGCTGAGCCAGGGCGGCTGTGGTTTGCGCGGCCAGGGTGCGCAGGGGTGCGACTTGCGGTTCGGGCAGTGCGAGCAGTTTCTGGAGATTATCCAGGGCCGTGGTAATGGAAATATCAAAAGTGGCGGTGGCGCCTGACAGGCCATTGAGTCGCAGGGAGATATCGCGCGCGGCGGCGTCCTGGTTTGCCTGTAATTCCAGAAGCCGGCCATAGTTGTCCAGAGAGGCGGTGCCTGTGGCCGGGGACGCGCACCCGCTTCCGCCGTTGCCGGCCAGGCAGCGTGCGGTTTGGAGCACAACCCGGTCCCGGGCCATAATAATGGTCGCGGTTTCAGACAGGCCGTCCGTACGCACATCGGCCTGTTTGGCGGCGTTGGACACGGCGCTGAGCAAGCGGTCCGTGGCGTCGCGCGTTGAGGCGGCGGGCGCATCGGGGTTTATGAATTGCTGTTCCTGTTCGAGCTGGATTTGGGTTTCGGGTTCGCGCAGGGCGGATGTGACGTTATCCACGGACGGGTCCGAAGCCGGGCGGCCCGGGCCTGCCAGGGTTTCCATATATGTGGTGAGCGCGCCGGCTGCGGCTGCGCCCAGGGCCTGGGCGGCCAGTCCGGGGTTTTGCTGTACGGCCGGGTCGAAAACCGCGTCCGGTGTTACGATGCGTTTCACGAGCGCGGCGTCCAGGTTCTGGTGGGTGAGCGCGGCCAGTGCTGCGCCGCCTTTGCCTTTGTTGAGCAGAATCTGTTTGAACACGTCCACTTCAAGATTGGTCTCCGGGGACACCACGAAGTCGCGTATTCCGCTTGATGGAAGAAATGGAATCAGAGCCGAGAGCAGGGGTTCGCCCGCAGGAGATTCCACAGCGAGAACCAGGTTGATTTGGCCGGAGGGTGTGTTGTCCAAGGAAAAAGAGCCGTCGGCGTTGATGGGGCGGGGCGTGATGCCGTCCACGGGAATGAGTTCGGCGCCCTGGCCGGAAAAGCGGTAGAGTTTGACGAGTGTGCCCTTGTTGAGCTTGTCGGCCAGTCCGGAGCGGTCCAAGTCCATGCCGAAGCCGGAAAAGAGGTCCACGCGGCCGGACACAGACGCGCCGCCGGCCGCGCCCTGCTGGCCGGGCTGGGTTGTGTCGCTGTTTTTCTTGTTGCGCCCGCCGCACCCGGCGGCCAGCAGCAGGACAAAGATGAGGGCGAGATGTTTTTGTGTTCGTGCGAATGCCATGGGTTTCACCTGTATCAGCATATTGATGTTCTATATAAACATTGTAGCAGGAAAAAACAGTGCTTGTGCAGAGGAAACAGGGAAAGAGGGCGCAGCCATGGCCGGATTATTTCTTTTTCCGTTTGGAGCCGCGTTTGGATTCCCTGCTGCGTTTGATATCCACGAGGCGGTCTTCGCTCTGGCGCATGAAGCCGCGCAGTTTTTTTTCAAAGGTATCTTCGGGGCGGGCGCTGGAGAAAGAGTCCCTGTTGTGCGATTGGTCGGTGTTGTATTCCTGCTCGGGCTTTTCCTGTATGCGGCGTTTGCGTTCGGCCTGTTGTTCGGCCTGTTGTTTTTCAAAGGTTTCCAGATCTTGCTGGGAAACCGCTTTCATGGACAACTGGATGCGTTTTTTGTCGTCAATGGTAATGATTTTAACGACCACGACCGCGCCGATGGCCAGGTAATCGGAGACTTCCTGAACGAATTTGTCGCTGATTTCAGAGATATGGACGAGTCCGGTTTTGCCGCCGCTAAGCTTGATGAACGCGCCGAACTTGGCGATTTCGACGACTGTTCCTTCCATGACTGTGCCGACTTCATAAGCCATATGCTGTAGCTGAAACTCCCTTTAACACAAAGTCTGTCAGAGCGTCGTTGTGTATTAAAACGCGGCGCTGGCATTCCGGAAAGGAGTAACGTTACTTGCCGGCGCCTTGCTGTGTGTGCTCTTCGGGTTCCAGGATAACGAACGGTACTTCATCGTCTTCAAACCGTCCGGTTTCGCGCATCTGGTCTTTCTGGCCTTCGAGAGAACTGAAATTCTTTATATTTTCACGATATGTTTTTTTCTTTTGCTGGAGAAGTTCGTGTTTTTCGCGCACGGCCTGTTCGGTGCGTTCCAGTTCCATGCGTGTATAGCCCAGGCGTGCGAACACCAGGCTCACGAAAGCGGCTACGAGAATAATAACGCCGAGCAGAACGCGGCGGCGTATGCGCACGGCTTTCATGCGGGCGTTGCGCCGCGCAGGGGTCAGGGCTGGGGTTGGCGGTCGTTTTTCCATGGTCATTTAATTCGTCACGTCGTCATATGTGGTGCTCAAAAGATTGAACATGCTGAGATTGCTCATGATTTCGTTGATATTCACGCCCCCGGATTCGGGAATGAACAAGACGTCGTTGTTCAAAAGCACGCGGTTTTGTTCCAGGTCGAGTCGGTTGATGAGCGCCTTGAGGTCCACCGGAACGGCTGTTGGGCGGTTGTCCACCATGCGTATGAGATAGGATTTGCCCAGGCCGGCGCGGCCTTGCGAGCCGCCGGCTGCGGCCAGAGCGTCCAGGACTGTGGCGTTCTCGGGCAGGTAATAGGATCCCACATGGAGCACCTGGCCCAGAACAATAACTTTTACTTTCTGGCGGGGTTCGCGGGACGGCACAATCACATAGTCTCTGGGCAGCAATTCAATGTTACTCGCCATGTCGGTGCCGTTGAGCACTCCAGTGGCGTCAATGGTTATGGTCATGTTGTCTCGCAGCAGGCGCACATGCTTCAAATCGACTTCGGGTGCGATGGCGCCGGCTTGGATAAATGCGTCCAGAAGGCGCATGCCTTCAAAGAAGGGATAAGCGCCGGGGGACTCAAGCTGTCCGTAGATGGCGATATTGTGGGCGGCGCGCGCGGTGAATGATATCAGTTCCACCTTCACGTTTGTGTCCACATAAAACTCAGAAAGTTTGGCTTTGATCATGGCCTCGATTTCCAGGACCGTACAGCCGCGGATTTTTCCGGTTTTAATGTCCCGGCAGTTGATGACACTCAGAGAGCCCAGGTCCGCGCTTTCAAGAACGGGGAAATAAAGTTTGCCGTTTTCAGAGATCGTGTATTCGCCGCTGAGGGCGGGATCGGCCGGAATGCGCACGAACAGCACATCGCCCGGCAGCAGTTCCAAATCCACCGGCGGGGTGATTGAACCGGTGCTTGTCTCTGCGGCAATGCCTGCACCGCACAGCAATACGGCCAACAATAAAGCCGCAGGTATTAGTATTCCGCGCTTCATGCTTTATTCCTCTTCAATCGGCTCTCGCTTTCCACGATCACCTGTTGCGTTTACAGCGTAAATTTACGCCATTATACATTAATATTATCTCTAATTCAACAACCTTTTTTACCATGGAATGTGCAAAACCGCCTTTTGGGGTTCGATTATTTTTTTAAACCGCCTTATGCTATAATTGAATTCACAAGTGACGCGAGGCGAACCGCACATGTTTTTAGACGAGGTCTGTACACGCAGTTCCCATGTAATTGATCGAGATCTACAGGGCGAAGCCGTGCTTCTGGACCTGAACACGGGCATTTATTTCAGCCTCAACCCGGTAGGCGGTTATATCTGGAGTCTGCTGAACGGGCAGCGCACGGTGCGCGATATCGTGGATCTGGTGGTGGCAGAGTTCGACGTGGATCCGGAAACCGCGGCAGAGGACACGACCGCGCTGGTTCGCGATTTTCTGGAACAGAAGCTCGCACACACGGCCAATGAGGGCGCATGAAGCAGGAACCCCGAAAGCTCCTTTTCCGCCGCATGGCGCAACGGCATATGCCTGCGCGCGTGCAAATTGAAACCACGCGCCAGTGCAACCTGAACTGCGCGCATTGCATGGTGGTAAACAGCCTCGGGCAGGCTGGCGCTCCCGGACTCTCTCTGGAACGATTTGCGGAACTGCTTGATGAACTGCGCCGCGCCGGCACTTTTCACATCAATCTCACTGGGGGGGAGCCCCTGTGCCGCCCGGACGCACTGGATATGCTTGGCATTGCCCTGAACGCCGGATTCCTGCTCACATTGCAAACCAATGGCACGTTGTTGGAGAACGCGCACGTGGACCTTTTGTGCGAACGCGCGAACCGCGTGCGCCAGGTGGGCGTGAGCCTCTATTCCATGGACCCTGCTGTGCACGATTCCGTGACCCGCACGCCCGGCTCGCACAAGCGCACCCTGCGCGCCATCCACATGCTGCGCCGCGCCGGCCTGCCCGTGGTCGTGGTCACGGCCCTCACGCGCCTCAATGCACATTCTTTTCATGATGTCGAGAGTTTCTGCACGGGCAACGGCCTCATGTTTCAGTACAACACCCTGATTACCCCTCAGGACGACGGCGGGCGCTCGCCGCTGGACCTGCGCCTGCAAGAGCGGCTCCTGTGCCGCCTGCCCCGGCCGTGGGAAACTTTTATGGACGAGGATCGCGCCCCCGCGCCCGGCGACCTCGGACCCGACAGCCCGCTTTCATCCTGGTGCAGCATGGGCGCCACCGCTTGCTACATCACCGCAACCGGCGACGTGCGGCCCTGCTCCGTGGTCAATACGCCCGCGGGCAATCTTCTGCATCAGTCATTTGAACAAATCTGGACTCGGAGCGAACTGTTTCAAAAACTGCGCGCCTACAAACTGAGCGATTTTGAATGTTTCCAATGCGAACACTTCCCCACGTGCCATCCCTGCCCGGGCCTGGCCTTTCTGGAGCACGGCGAGTTCACCGTGCCGGCCAGGGAAGTCTGCCGCATTAATTCTGTGTTCTTCAAAAAATCGGAGGTCGCAACATGACGCAAGAAAGCCAGCAGCAGAAAAAACCTTATGAAACCCCCGTACTCATTCGCTACGGCACTCTCAAGGATGTTTACAAAGGCCCATCATGTCTTGGCACACTGGGCGGCACAACTGACAAATGAGCCGCAGGGCCGGATCTCCCTGTGACCGCGCCCGCTGTGGGCGATAAACCATACATGCCTTGCCTCCTCACATTCCATGCCTTTGACATGACATTTCGGATATTCACCGATGAGCCGGATTTTGCGCGCCTGGGCCCGCAGTTCCGTTTCGGCGCGCAGATTCATGAAACGCCGCAGAGCGCGCCGCAATGGCCGCAGCCGCGCTGCATGGCCCTGGTGAAAGACCCGGCCCTGCTTGCGCCATTAATAGAAAGCATGCCCGGCGTACGGCGCGTGCCGTGCGGCCCGGATCACACATTGTTTTACAGTGAATCCGGCGGGTGCGCGGCAGCGGCCCTGCCCGCAACGCGCGCGGATGCGGAGCGCACCGCGCTCACGGCCCTGCCAGTTTTCGTGCGGTTGATAATGCTGAAAAGCGCTTGGTTTTTTATGCACGCCGCAGCCGTGCGCGCGCCCCAGTGCGCGGTGGCGTTTATCGGCGACAACGAGTGCGGGAAATCCTCACTGGCCAGGGCGCTCGTGCCAGCGGGGTGGGACTTGCTGGCCGATGACAGCCTGCCCCTCGCGGCCGCGCACCAGAACCTGGTGTGCGCCTTGCCTGTGCGCGAAGCCGTGAATGTGCGGTCCCTGGACGCGCAAGGCCTTGTGGATTTGCGCACGCGCGGTTATGAAGAATCCGGGCTTGTCGGTTTTCTTTTGCCCCCGGAGTTGCCATTGGCCACGCCCGCGCCCCTGCGCCTGGCGCTATACCCGGAATGGGGCGGACCCGGTGCAGAGACATTGTGCGAAGCCCGGTCCGCATATGCATACAAAAAGCTGCTGGCCGCATGCAATACGCCCCTGTGGGGCGACGGGCTGGAAATTTATGCTAAAATGATTGATCAATTGCTCGTCCAGTGCCGCCACTTCCGGATCGCCCTCACGCGGGGCGCACCGGCCCCTGTGCAATCCGTGCACAGGCTGATGCGGGACTTGGGCCTGCCGTCTGGATAATGAGTCGCATGATGCGAAAACGCAACTTAATTGCAATCCTGGCGCTCAGCGCAGCGCTGCTCCTGTGCGCGCGGGGCGCGGCCGCATCCTGCACGGTTCTGGTGTTCGATTTCGAGGACCGGAGCGCTGGCCGGGATTCCGCGTGGGTTGGCCCGGCCCTGGCCGATTTTCTCATCAATACGCTCACTGTGGACGCCCGTTGCAAGGCCGTGCCGCGCTTGGCCGTGAAGTATCACAGCGCGGGCGGCGCGCTGCCCTTTGAACGCAAATGGGAACTTCTTGACGCAATGAAAGCGGATGTGTTGGTGGAAGGCTCTTATTCGGTTAAGGGCGGCGCCATGTCGTTTCAGGGCACGGTGGTGCGGACTGCGGACAGCGACATTCAGGACATCTCATTTTCCCTGAATCCCTTTTCCCCGCAAGCCGCGCGCAAGCGCCTCCTGGACTCCATTGGCAAAATTCTGAAGATTGAATTTAAAAATAACAGCGATGCAACTCCGGGCGCCAGATCAGAAAAGGCATATGAAGCCTATTGGAAGGCCGACGCCGCCCTGGGCAGGGGCGACGCCGCGCGCGCCGATACCCTGCTGAGCGAAGCCCTGGCGCAGGATCCGGCCATGGCCGCGGCCTGCGCCCTGCGCGGCCGGATTTTACTGGAATCGGCCGATTACGACAAAGCGGCTGAACGTCTCGAAAAGTGCCTTAGTGTGAATGCGGATTATCCGGACACGCATTATTATCTGGGCCAGGTTTACGCGGCGCAGAAAAAACTGGCCGCAGCGCGCACGCACCTGCGCGCGGCCGCGGACGCGCGTCCCGCCAACCCGCTGTTTCAGTGGAAACTTGGCGCGTTTTATCGCGAGTCCTCGGTGTTTGATAAGGCTCTGGACACTTTGAATAAAGCGGTGTCTCTGGATGCGGCTCTGGCGCCGGCATGGTATGAACTTGCGCTTATCCACGCATACGCGAAGAATCGTGACAAAGCCCTGGGCAACCTGGGAAAAGCCGTGAAGCTGGGCGGCGGCGGCATCGCGGATATGGCCCGCACCGCGCCGGAGTTCGAGTGGCTGCGCCGGGACACGCGGTTTTTTGACATCCTGAGAAGCGCTCCCCGATAAAAATGAGAAACGTAATTCTGATAATTGCCACACTGGCGGTTCTGAGCGCCGCGCCCGGGTGCCGCGCCCGGCCCGCGCCGCCTGCCCGGCCACGGGCTGCGGACGCGGAACGCGGGGTGCTTGATGTGGACCCCGCGCAAGCCGCGCGCGAAGTGCTCGAAACCGTGCCCCTGGACGGCCGACTGCGCAAAGTCAAAGCCCGCGGCGCGCTCCGCGTGGGCCTGCCTGCGGCCCGAGAGCCGTTTCAAACACAGCATCCGGACCTGGGCCGCCCTGTGGGCTTTAATGTGGCCCTGGCCGAACAATTGGCGAAAGTGCTCAATACCGAAGCCTCTGTTGCGTTTCTTCCAGGCAACACGGCGCCAAGCGCGTGGGCCGATAATTTTGATATCGTATTCCAGGAACCCGGCATGAACCTGTGCGCCGGGAAGCAGGCCATTCCATACTTTTTGCTGCCCGAGTCGCGCCAGTGGCTCACGATCTGCGTGGCGGGGGCGGATCCCTCCCTGGAGCAGGCTGTGCGCAACACTTTGGACTGGTTTGTGGAAACAGGCGTGTTCACGTACCTGTATACGGAATATTTTCCATGAGACTGCGAAGCATTGCCGCGAAAATCATTCTGGCGCAGACGGCGCTTCTGGCCGTGGCCCTGGCCGTGAGCGCGGCTGCGGCCCTGGCGTTCATGAACCGTTATCTGCAGGACAGCGCCCGGGTTTCTGTGCGCGATACCGCGCGCATGGTGGATAACATCATCGGGCGCGACACCCGGCAGGCGGCCCTGTTCAGCCGCCTCATCGCCGAGGACTACCAGGTCAAGGTGGCCCTGGCCGGCGTGCGCCGCGGCAAACCGTACGACGAGCAGTCCCTGCGCAGCCATTTGTCCGCCGAGCTTTCATCCCTGTCTGCGGATTTTTTGTCCCTGGCCACGGCGGACGGCGTGGTGTTCGTGCATGAGGACCGCGTATCCGTGGAGCGCGCGGACCGCGCCGTGCTGGACAGCGAGCCTTTGTTCCTCAGCCCCGCATTTCAGGAATGCGAGGCCACGCAGCGCCAGGCTGTGGGTGTGGAGCCCGTTTATCCGCGCACCATGGCCGTGGTGGCCATGTCCCCGGTGATGGGAGAGGATGGGCGTTTGCTCGGGTTCGTGCGCCTGGGATATCGCCTGGACCAGCGGTTCGTGTCCGAGGTGCGCAATATCACGGACACACACGTGGCAGTGCGCCGGCGCGGGGTTTTTATCGCCGCCACACTGCCGGCCCTGCAGGGCGTTGCGCCCGCTCCGGAAAGTCTGCGCCGTGATTATTTCACGCACGAGTCTCCGATCCGCAATGGTAGCCGGGACGCGGCCGAGTTGGTTACCGCGTCGCCGCGCGCGCCCGTGCGTGCGGTCATGCGCAAGACGGGCCTGGTGGTGCTGTGCGTGGGGTTCAGCGTGTTTGCCCTGTCCGTGCTCGGGGGCGCGCGCATGGCGCGCGTGTTGGTGCGGCCCCTGGGGCGGCTCATGCACGGCGTGCGGCGCCTGGAAAGCGGTGATCTGGACACCAGCATCCCGCCCGCGGGCGACGATGAAATCGGACGCCTGTCCCAGAGTTTTAATACCATGACCGAATCTCTGCGCGCGCGCGACGAGGAAATCCGCAGCAGCCGGGACCAGTTGATCGAGTCCGGAAAACTGGCCGCAGTCGGCGAACTGGCCGCGGGCGTGGCCCACGAAATCGGCAACCCCCTGGCCGCCATCTCCGGCTATATCCAATTGCTCAACCAGATGTCCGGTGACGGCAAGACCGTGCATTACCTCAAAGAAATGGAAAAGGAAGTGGGTTTCATTGACGCCATCATCCGCGAGCTGCTGGATTTTTCCCGGCCGTCGCGCACCGAAGATCAGCGCGTGTCTCTGAATGGCATTGTGGAGGAGGCTCTGCGCATGCTCTCGTTTCACAAGGCCATGCGCGGCGTGCGCGTGTCCTCCGAACCCGATTCCCTGAATCCCGAGGTCATGGGCAGCCGCAAGGAACTGCTCCAGGCTGTGCTCAACCTCGCGCTTAATGCGGCCCAGGCCGTGAACAGCGACGGTGAAGTGCGCCTGCGCGTGTCCAGCGGTTCAGGGGATATTCCCGAAGGACGGGCCGCAATTTTCATCAGCGACACCGGGCCGGGCGTGCCGCCGGAGCAGGTTGGAAAGATTTTCGATCCCTTTTATACCACGCGGCGCGGCGGCACGGGCCTGGGCCTGTCCATCACGTTCCGCATCGTGCAGCGCCACGGGGGCGAAATCACCGTGCTGCAGCAGGGCGGGCCCGGCGCCGTGTTCCGCATTCTGCTTCCGCTTGCGGATTCCCCGGCGGGCGATTAACATGAGTTCTGTGTTACAGGCGTTGTATACTGTCATGAAAATCAGGCGCGGTGCGAACCGCGTTCAGGGCATGCCGGGAGGCATATGATTATGAAATCCATGAAAGCGGTTATTGTTGTTTTACTGTTTTGCCTGGCCGCCGCACCCGCGCGCGCGCAAAAGACTGTGTCCGTGGACCTGGCCAACTTGCTCAGCACCCTGTCCTACAATTATGACGGGGGCAGTTTTGCGGGGGATTTTAATTTCAACGTTATCGGCCTTGCCCCTGGCGATGTCACCATTGTGCTGGAAAATGCGGCCGGAGAAAAGGTGCTCGATCGCACCTTGCCCTGCCAGGAATCTTACAGCGGAGAGTCCGAACAGGCATGTTATATCAGTTCCTATGAAACGCCGGAGGCAACACCCTACGCTGTGCAGTCCGGAACGCATACGCTCAAGCTGATGTCCAACGGGAAAACCGTGTACGAGTTTGTGTATGATATCACAGTGAAAAAGGAAAACGATTATACGAATGTCTATGTGTCCGGGGATTGGAGCAAACTGGCGGCCATTGATTTTTCCGCTGAACCCGGCCTCACAGTGACTGTGCCCCTGGGCGGCCCGGACCAGTGCGGCGGCCCGTATGAAGATGTGCAGGTGCAGTTGCTGCGCGATGGTGAACTCGTGGGCCGTGGACACACCGAAGGGTATTTTTATCCCTCCTGCTCCACAGCGAATTCAAATTTCATGCTGTTTTACACGGACGCTGAAAATCTCACCACATGGGTGCCCGGAAAAAAACTGATCTTCCGCGAAGGGCAGTACGAACTGAAACTGTTCCGCAACAGGGTGCTGGATAAAACATTTGCGTTCACCCTCACGGAAGGTAATATTTCCAGCACGCCCCCTGCCGGCCTGCAAGCCGGCCTTTTACCGGATCGCGTTAACGCCAGCGATCAAGTATTCGTCATCTATCAGAAATAATTACACGGCCCGGCGCATGGAATAATCGCATTTTTTCAAAATATTTTGTTGCCGCTGAACAACAGTGTTGAGTGAAGCGTTGCAGAATTGGCTTGAGGCTCAACGCGTTTCGGCGCCGAGAATTGATCCTGGCGGGCCGTATTGCGCGGCCGGATCGCAGGCCTCCATCTCATGCGGGAAGGGAGGCCCTGCTTTGCCGTTGCAGGCGGCCGGTTTATTTATGGATATAACCACAGGCGAATATTTTTCAAAATCTGCGCGGGCAAAAGGACCTGTCCATGCGACAAGTCATGATTCGCTCCCAGGGGCTGAATCATTGTGCGCGGCCAGCCGCTCATGCACCGCGCGCGAGGCCATGTCCACGGTGATGGCGCGCAGGCACTGGGCGTTGCGCGGGCAGCGCACCTGTTTCTCATTGGCGAATGATATGCACGGCGAGCAGTCCAGCCCTGCGAAAAAGACTGTATGCCCCTCGCCCAGGGGGCCGTAGCGCAAGGGCGTTTCGGGGCCGAAGAAAGACACCGTGGGCGCGCCCATGGCCGCGGCCACATGCAGGGGGCCGCTGTCGTTTGAGATAAAGAGTTCGCACCGCCCCAGCACCTCGGCCATGCCCGCCAGGGTTGTGAGCCCGGCCAGGTTCACGCAGGGCCCGCGCACGGCCTGCGCGAGCTGCGCCACATAGGGCGCTTCGTCCGGCGCGCCCACCAGCACGAGTTTTACCTTGTGGCGCGCGAGAATGCGGTTCGCCAGTTCAAGGAAGTTTTCCATGGGCCAGCGCCGCTCATAGGCCACGGCGCTCGCGTTGATGTTAAGACCCACAATACGGTCTCCGGGTTCAATTCCGTTTTCCTTAAAAAGGGTGTCAATGAGCTTTTTATCCGCGCCGGAAACCGTGACCGGATCCAGGGATGTGTCCGCGCCGTTCACACCCACGCCGCGTGTAAGATCCAGAAACATGTCGCGTATGTGTTTGCTTTCGTCCAAAGGGATGGCGCGCGTATATAGATGTTCGCGGTACTGGTTGGCCGTGGAGTATCCTACGCGGATGCGCGCCCCGGACAGGAAGGTGATCAGGGCGCAGAACCGGCCGATGGGGTCCAGGTCGAACGCCAGGTCGATGTTTCGTTTCCGCAACACGCGCGGCAGGCGGAAGAATTCGACAAGAACCGAGCCTATGGTGTGATCCTGCATATAAATGATTTCGTCGAAATGCGGGTAATGGTCGAACACGCCTCGGTTGCCCGCCAGAGTGAGAAACGTGATGCGCGCGTCCGGGAACCGGCCGCGGATGGCCCTGAATGTGGGCGTGGCTTCGATGAGGTTGCCCAGGCCCCAGAATTTGATAATGAGGATGTTGCGCACGCTGTCCAGGGATACGGTTTCCCTGTGGCGTCCCGTGATGCGGCCGAGCAGGTTGAGCAGGGCGCACAGGAGGATGCCCGCGTAGCGGTCGATAAATCGCGCTGTGGGGATATGGATCATGGCCGCCGCTGGCGTTTCCTTTCGAGATCTTGCAGCAGGCTTTTGGCCGGCGTGTAATCCGCATTATAGCGCAAAGCGGCGCGCGCGTGTTCCAGGGCTTCGGGGATATCGTTCTGCTGTGCCGCGCCGCGGGCCAGTTTGCAATACAGGCGTTCTGGGTGGTAATCGAGCTGCACGAGCAGGGCGCGCGATATGCGGTGCGGGATCAAGGCCGCGGCGGCTTCCCACTGCTCCATGGCCTGATTGCGTTTTCCCTGCTGGAAATAGGTTTCACCCAATTCCTCGCGCGCGCGAATTTCATCGAATATGAGGTTGAGCGGGCTTGTTTCCGCCACGGCCACGGCGCGTTCCTGGTATTCCTGCGCCGCGTTCAAATCGCGCCCGCGCATGGCGATGCCCAGATCTGTCCACGCCTGGCTGTAGATGCCGAAGTCCGTGGGCGGGGTCACGAGCAGGGCGAATGTTTCGGCGGCTCCGGGCATGGATCCTGGACTCCCGGAGTGTTTGCTTGCCGGCGCTCCTGACCCTTTCCATGAAAACAGTGTGACAAATGTATTCACAGGCAGGATATCGAATTTGTCGGTCACGCTTGAGAAGTTGCGGTGATAGCGTACGGGCAGGTCGAAGTAAACGAACCGCACCCGGCCATTTGCGTGCGGCGAATTAAGATTGTCAATATTCTCGAATGCCGCCCACGTGCGCGGTTCATTGTATTGCCTGAGATAAAAATCAATGCAGTAGCGCCAGGGTCCGTTGCCGATGCCTGCGGCCACGAGGATGTCGTCCTTGGATGAGTGGTCCGCGATGTGCCGCGCGGCAACACGCCAGTCGGGCCTGAAATCAGGTTCGCCGCGCTGTTCGAAATCGCTTGTGAAGTATTTGGCCGTGCTGCCAGCCATCATGAGCGCAATCCAGGCGCACAGCGCCACGAGCCAGCTATCGCGTGAAAGCCAGTTGGTGCGCACCCAGCGCAGGCCCCGGCATTTGGCATGCGCGCGCCCCAGCCAGCCGCACAGCAGAACCAGCCCGCAGGAAGCCGCCAGGAAATAGAAGGGCGCCATGTAAACCAGGTGCCGCAACTGCACCCCGGACTTGAGTCGCATTTCCTGGAAAACAATGAGTGGTGCGGGCAACAGCATGACCGCCGCGAAAAGCGCCAGCAGGCGTGGCCGCTTCTCAATGAGGTGAATGAGTCCTATGAGCGCCAGAAGCAGAACAAGGATGTTCAGGAGCAAATTGCTGAACGATGTGAACATCGCAATGGCGCGAATGGCCTGCAAGACCAGAGACAGAACGGAATCCGACCCGCGGAACACGCCCAGATTTTTGGGCATAAGAATCAGCTTCCAGCACATAGCGAATACAACCGCCATGCACGCACCTGAAATTGTGAGCCATGTGAGGCGCGTGCGGCGTTCCGCGGCGCAAGCCTCGCCCGTGAATGAAAGAGCCGCCCCGGCCATGAGCAGGAATCCCAGGGGCATGAGCGCGAAGAACTGGTTCAAAACCGCGAGCAACGAAATCACAGCCAGCTGCACACCGGCTCTGCGGTCCGCATCATGGATAAGCCGGTCGCACGCGTGCGCGGCCAGGAGTAAGAGCAGGATATTGAGCGAGTAACAGCGGATGCTTTGCGAATAATAAATGTGCGCCGTGGAAAAGGCGAGCAGACCCGAGGCCATGAGGCCATGCGCGCGGCTGAACCAGCGCGCGCCCAGGGCATAGGTGAGATACACGGACCACGCGCCGAAAAGGGCGTACGGCAGCCGCATCCAGGATTCGGACAAAGACACGCGCTGCAGCAGGTTCACGAGGGCGTAGTCCAGGGGAGCGGTGCCCGGTGTTTCGGACAGCATGCGCATGGCGTGGCCCAGGCCGCCCCGGGTGAAATTCACAGCGTGCAGCTCATCGATGAAAAACGCGAACCGGCCCGCGAACGCCACGCGCAGCAGCGCGGCGGCCAGCACGAGGAGTGCGGCCAGGAGCCCCTTGTTGCGTTTCAGCACATCAGCCAGTGCGGTCACTGTTCCCGTTTCTTTCCGGCAATTTGCTCCAGCAGGGCGCGGGCCCCGGCGTCGTCCGGATCCGTGTCCAGCAGGGTTTCGAGCATGTCCCGGGCCCGGTCGGGCCGGCCCTGCTTCAGGTACAGCAGGGACAGGTTGTACATGATGCTTGTGGTGCGCGGCGCCAGTTCGTGCGCGGTTTCATACAGGCCTGCGGCGTCGGGGATGCTTCCGGCCTCGTATGCTTTCAGGCCCATGGTTTCGTAGTGCGCGCCCAGGGTTGCATATTCCTCGTTCGACAGGGGCAGATCCGTTGGGTCGAGCATTTCCAGGATCATGATGAGGCGCGAATAATCGCGGGCGTCCGCGAACCGGTCCAGGGCCATGAGCCAGTACTGCTTGCGCTGGTTCATGGGCAGGATGGAGAGGAATACGGACAAAGTCTGATGGTCCTTGCGCGCCATGATGGCGTCGAATGCGAGCTGGTTGAGATCCGCGTCCGGGTGTGCTCCGGGTTTGGCTTTCGAGTCTTGGCTCAGCAGCGTAAGCCGATCCGCGGCCAGCCGATAATCCTGGGTGCGTCCCCGGCGCAGGGCGTAGTAGGCGAACAGGGTGATGGCGCGCCGGTCCGTGTCCCGCTTGCCGCCCAGGTTGTTGCGCAGCAGGGAGAACGCTTTTTCGGGCCGGTCCGTGCGCAGGTAGTGCTCGGCCACGTTGAGGCGCATGTCGAAATCATTGGGACGCATCTCCATGGTGCGCGCGTAAAAATGATCGGACACGTGCATGAACCCCGCAGCGATAAAAGAAACTTTGATGCCGCCCGTGTTTTTTTCCACCTGGGCGCCGACTTTTTCATAGGCCCGGTACGATTGCGGCAGGTTGAACGCTATGGATGCGGCCTCGCGTGCGGCGCGGAACAACTCGTGCTTTTCCAGGTAAAGGCCGATGAGCTGCATGCGCAGCATGGCCGGCACTTCCTGCATGGCCGTGGACACCATTTTTTCAATCATGCTGAATTCCGCGAATTTGCGCGAATAGAGTTCCAGCTTGATGATGGCCTCTTCTTTGTCTCCCATGAGGATGTCCTTCCATCCCTTGATCATGGTGTCGAATGTGGGGTCCACGCCGATGAAGTCGATATAAAACTCGAATTGCTTGAGATTGTAAAACGCGATGTAGTCGTTGATGGCGCCCGTGGCCGCCAGCAGACCCGGGTCCGGGGCAATAGGTGTTACACCGGGTTTGGGATGAATTTGAATTTCACCGATTTTCGTGAATTGCTGATTGCCGTCGGGCCACCCGCCCTGGGGCTCCAGGCAGAACGCGGATTCTTCGCCGGGTGTGCATAAAGCGATTTCCACGGGGTAAACCCCGGGCGGCGTTGTGTCCGGGATGTGTATGGTATAGGTTTCATCCACAAATTCCCGGGTTTTCCAGTAAGACGTGAGGATGGTGCTGTACGCGGGTTCATGGTCGTTGCTCACAAGGCCAGGCACGATGCGCACGAGCATAAAATAATCATCCGGCACCGGGTTGATGCATCGCCACCCGTAAATTAATTGCAGGGCGCCTCCGGCTGCAACGTGCGCGTGGGGAATGTCCGGTTTTACATCGCCGGCGCCGCGCTGCGCGGGGTTCGTATCATGTGGCCCCTGGATGTAAAACGATTCGAGCAAGAGTTTATTCTGGAAATTAACCGTGGATTTTGGAGGCGTATTCGCAATTGAGCTATCAAAGCGGTCCTGTAGAAGGGGATTCATATCGCCTGGTTTCTTTGGAATCTGCGTGTCAAAGATGATGTAATCGCCCTTGCGCTCGGAATGGTAATGCCTGTACAGATAAGCAAGTGTGTCCTCTGTGGCCTGCGTGCGCATGGCGTCGGGCAGGGGCAGGTGGATGTATTTCAGTTTGTAGCCGGGCGGCAGTTCTTTGAGAGTCTTGAGAAACGATTCGTGCGAGAGTTCATTTTGCAGCACAAAGGAATCAATGAATGTGCTGGACCAGAGCAGGGTGTGGAGGTTGAAAACATCCTGCACGATGACTGTTTTGTCGTCGGCCACTTGATCCAGGAAGTCGTTGAATTTGATGGCTTTTTCAATGGACAGGTACGAGGTGATTGTTTTCGTGCGCGGGAAAGTCCCGACGAGGAATATAATAACCGTGGCCGCGGCCAGGGCGCGCGGCAGCCAGGACATGCGCAGGGTTTTTTCCAGCATGATGGCTGCGCACAGGCACACGGCCGGGCCGTACAAGTACGTGTAGAATCCGTGGATGTAAGCGCCCTGTTTGAACATGAGCGCCGGGAACACGCCGAACCCGAGCATCACGAGCAGCGCGCCCGTGATGTTGCGGCCTGGCCGCCATGCCGCACGCTTGCGCATGCCCCACAGCCATACCACCGCGGTCAGGAATACGGGCCATGTGTAATGGAACGGGATACGCAGAATCATGGTTTTGACAAACTGGAACGTGGTGATGGCGTATTGGGTCTCGTTCACCATGATCACGTCTCCGCGCCTGCTGGAGTATGCGGACAGCCAGTCGTGCAGCGCGGCCGGTCCCAGGGCCCAGAACAGATATCCCACGAACGACGCCAGCACAAGAGTCGCCGTGGCGGGTACACCTGCAAAGTAAGCCCACGAGAATTTTCCTTTGCGGAAAAACAGGTGGCGCCCCGCGAGCAGGGGCACGAGGAAGTACGGGAACCAGCCATAGGAGCATCCGAAGACGATGCTGAGAAGCACCCCGGCAAGATGGCGTTTCTTGCGCGTTTCCTCCCACACCAGCGTGAAATACAAAGCGGACAGGAACGACAGCAGGCTGAAGATGATGGTATCCGGCATTTGTCCATAGGCCAGCACGATGGGGCTCATGGCGAACAGGAACGCGGCCATGAGCGCAGTGGTTTCGCCCGAGATGCGGCGCACCGTGAGGAAGAACACGAATAGGGTCAGCAGGGTCACAACGATGGGCACGAGACGCGTGGTGAACGGGGAAAACCCGAAGATTTTAAACGCGGCGTACAGGGTGAGGCTGAGTGTGGGCGGGTAGTGTGCCATTACCACTTTGTCATCAATCACATGGAAAAATTCATTTTCCAGGTATTTGAGGCGGAAGATGGGCGTGAGTTCAGGGGCCGGTGATTTGTCGAAGATGGGGATGAGCCGGTTTTTCCAGAGCCCGTATTTTTCATAGTTCCACGCGATGCGCGCCTGGCTCACGCCGTTTCCGTCGCGGTATGTGGTCATGGGCCGGTGCATGCCGCGGGACTGCACGAACGCGGACGCGGCCAGCACGGCTATGAGCCCGATGGCGATGAGCAGCCTGTTGAGTTTGTCCGGTTCCAGAGCGGTTTCAGCCGCCTTTCAGAAAGTTGCGCAGAAGGGATATGCCCTGGCGCGCTTCAATGCGGAACTGGTCCATGGAACGCACCCCGCGCAGGCGTCGCGCCGCATACGGCGCGTTCAGATAAAACTCGCGCAGGGCTTTTTTTTTGAGCCGCCGCAACGCGGCTGCGGTGAAGTCCCCGGCCTCCATGGCGATGAATGTGCCGGACTGGTCCATGCGGTCCAGTGTTTCGGACACAATGCCGCGCCCCACGGCCTGGCCGCGCATGGGCGTACCCATGCGCGGGGCCGCGATGTTCACGGAAATAAAATCGCAGGGAATGCTTTTGGCGAAGGCGATGGTGCGCTCGCACGACGCCACGGTATCGCCGGGCAGGCCGAAGAGCAGGGTGCCCACGGTGCGCATGCCGCAGGCGTGGGCAGCCTGGAACGTGTCCCGGATCTGCGCCTGCGTGGTCCCTTTTTTGTATTGCTTGAGCAACGCGTCGTCCGCGCTTTCGATGCCGTAAATGACCGTGTGGCAGCCCGCGCGCTTCATGGCCGGCAGCAGGTCCGCGTCCGCGCGGTCCACGCGGCTGAAGCACAGCCACCGGAAGCGCGGTTTGTATTGTGTGAGAATGTCGAGAAGTTCACGGGCGCGCTCGCGATTTGAAGCAAATGTCTGATCCATGAAAAAGATATCGCGCACCCCGCGCTTGTGCAGATCCTCCAGCTCGGGAATCACGTTGCTCATGGGCCGCACCTTGTGGCCGAGCTGTCCCATGACGCAGAATCCGCACTCGAACGGGCACCCGTATTCCGTGAGCACGCACGCGAATGGGCTGCCCATGACAAAGGGGTATCGGTAATCCAGGGGCAGGAACAGATCATGGCGCGGGGCCGGGATTTCAAATGTGCGTTCCGGGTTCTCTGGTTTGGACGAGGAAATGATTTCGTGGTTTTTGCGAAAAACCATGTGCGGCAATTGGTCTGTTTCGCCGCGCAGGTAGTTCACCAGATCATTAGAAGTGAAATCGAGCAGGAACGCGGCGACCCAGGGGTTTTGCGCCAGGCGCTGTTCCGGATTTTCAAGAAGGATGTCGCCGAGCAGCACCACGGGCGAGTCCAGGGATGCATAGAATGCGGCATCCTCGGGCCAGGAAACAAACCCGGTGAGGCCCACCACGGCGTGGGGGGCCAGCTTTTTGATGCGCGCGCGGCACGCGGCCGGGTCCAGCTTTTCCACCACCGCATCCACCAGACTCACGTCAAAAAATTCGGCCAACCGGCCGCTGAGGCACACGAAATCCACGGGTGGGTTGATATATGTGGCCTGGGATACCTTGCTGCAGAAGTAGTCCCTGATGACCACATCGCGCGCGGGGGGGTTGACGAGGACCACGGTTTTCATAGCGTGTCACAGTCCGGCGGTGCGGAATTCGGAAACAGGCCGTGCGGCAAATCCGGTCAGTGCGCGCGCCGGGGGAAAATCATCATAGTTGCCGGGAGCCTGGTATCCTGTCGCATAACAGCGAATAAGCCGGGTTCCGGGCCCGCCCCGGGCCGCCCAGCCTACAATTAAACTTTAGCGTAATATATGTTACTATGTAAAGAGAATGGACACGCGCGGAACAGCCATGGCAAGCATCGCAGACCAGGACGCCCAATCCGCGGCCGGCGAACCGGCCGCGGTTTTTCAAATGTGCGAAAACCGGGAATGTACAGGACAAGGGGATCTTTTGGATTCATCGGCACAGGACATAAACGTTTCCTTTTTCTGCCCGGCGTATCTGGATCAGGACAACCTGGAGCGCGTGGTGTTGCGCGGCCTGCGCACGCTGGAAAAACATGCCGGCGCGTGTGAGTGGCTGATCGTGGACGACGGCAGCCCGGATCGCACAGGATCCGTGGCTGACGCCCTGGCCGCACAGCACGCCCGGGTCGAGGCTCTGCATCATGACGCGAACCGGGGCCATGGCGCGGCCCTCAAAACCGGGCTGGCCGCGGCGCGCGGGCGCTGGGTGGGTTTCTGCGACGGCGACGACCAGTATGATCCGCGCGATATCGACCTGCTGCTGCTCCACTGCGAGCTTGCGGACGTGATCATCGGCCGGCGTATCCATTATCCCAATGGGCCGGTGCGCGCCGTGTTTTCCGCAATCATGAATGCCGCGCTGCGCTGGCTTTTCGGCGCGCCGTACCGCGACCTGGGCTGCGCATTCAAAATGTTCCGCCGTGAAGCACTGCCCGTTGTCCAGGCGCGCAGCAGCGGCATCTTCACGCAGTGCGAAATGGTGCTGCGCGCGCATCGCGCGGGCCTGCGCGTGGCAGAGGCGCCTGTGCCCGCATATCCGCGCACAGCCGGGCAATCCACATCCCTGCGCCCCAGAAACATCCTGGGGCTCATGGGTGATATTCTGTTGCTTTTCAGGGAGTTCTATCTATAGTGGGCCGCTGCGGATCGCCCGGTATCCTGACATGAGCGAAAATATAAACATTGTGAACATATTGAATGATCTTTCGGGTGCGGCGCAGGCGCGGATTCTGCGCAGGGCCGGGCTGCCTGTGAGGCCACGGCTTATCACGTTCAATGTCACGGATCGCTGCAACGCACGCTGCACCGTATGCGACATCCACACACGCAAGCCAGCGGGAGAAGAAATTACCGCGCAGGAAATCAAGCGTCTGTTTTCGGACCCCGCCATGCAGCGCCTGGATGTGCTGCGCATCACCGGCGGAGAACCTTTTCTGCGCGAGGACATTCATGAAATTTTCAACATTGCGCAGGCCCAAACGCCCGTGCGCATTATTTACGTGACCACCAATGGTCTGCTGCCGGACCGTGTGGAATCATTCGCCCGAGCCGTGCTGCCCGCGCGCACGGCCCTGCATTTGCAGGTGAGTTTGGACGCCCTTGATGAACGGCATGATACCATGCGCGGCGTACCCGGAGCGCGGGATCGTGCTCTGGACTCGCTCAACAGGCTGGCCGCGCTAAGGCGCGAATTTGATTTCCATTTCGGCATCAACCAGACCGTGCTTGCGCACAACCTGAACCAGATAGAACCCATGCACGTTTTGGCCAGCAGCCTGGGCGCCGGGCACAGCATCATCCTGGGCGCGCGCCACCATGAAGGCAAGGACATGACCCGCGCGGTCATGAACGGGAACCCTCTGCCATTCGACACGCAGCAACCCATGGCAATGGATCAGATCGAAGAATTTTACAAAATCGTTTCAGGCATTAAAGGGACACTACGTTTCGATGGGATCTCCGAACAGCCTTTTAGCGCATTCTTGCGCGAATTATCCGAAGCTTATTTAAACGAGGGCGGAAGGAACAGGTTGCTGAACGATAAGCTCAGTCCTGCGCCGCCATGCATGGCCCTGTTCGCGCATGCGCGCATCCTGCCGCACGGCGATGTGGTGGCGTGCAGTGTGCTGGCAAATCAGCCTATAGGAAACGTGCGGCAGAAACCATTCAGCCGCATATGGCGGTCAGCCCGCGCGCGCACTGTGCGCGGCCATGTGCTGCAATGTCCCGGATGCTGGGTCGAGTGCGATATCCAGCCGTCCATCTTCTATTCCGGAGATATTGTAAAATGGGGTGTGCGGCAAATGTTGATGAACACACGAGAAATTATGGAGAATAACAGTAAATAACGCATGAAGAAATACTGGGCGCTCATTATTGCTTGCATCATTGCGTTTGCGTATCACTATGAATACGCAATGTGGCTGCTGCGCCTGCCCCGGGGCGCAATTATTTTCAATGACTTTGCGCTGCTCACATATCAGTGCCAGGCGGCGCGGGATTTTTTTGCGCAGAGCGGTACGCTGTGGGGATACGACCCGAATTTTGCGGCCGGGCTGCCGCTTACGTTCCTGTGGAACAGCAACGTGTTCCTGCAGTCCCTGGCCGTGATCATGAAAAATTACATGGTGGAGGACGTGATTAAAATCGTCCTGTTCGCCAGCCTCATGCTGTTTCCGCTGTTCTTTTACTGGACCATGCGCAACTTCGGGTTCGCGCGGGATCACAGTTGCGTGGGGGCCCTGCTGGCTCTGCTGGTGTTTCGCCTGGACACGTCCATGCTGTTCCAGATTACCGGCATGATCACTGCGGGCATTATTACCTGGTACAGCCTGTTTCTGTTTTCGCTGTTGTACCGTTTCCTTAACAAACAGGATATGCGCTCGGCGTTTTTGCTGATCGTGTTTGCGCCGCCGGCTCTGCTTATTCACAAAACCGTGGTTGTGATTTTGTTTGTGCCGGCCGTGGTGCTGCTTGTGCATAGGGCGCGCGCGCTGCAGTGGCAGTCGTGGTTTGTGCTTGCGGGCGCGGCCGCGGTCACCCTGGCTGTGAACTGGTTCTGGCTGGCGCCCACGTTCACGTATTTCAAATACAAGACCTTCCTGGCTGAAGCCCCGTTCTGGCAGAACCGGGACGTGCTGCGGCCGCTCAAGGATTATTTCACCCTGTCGGTGATGGCCAACACAGTGGAGTGGCCGGACTGGTGGTACGGCGCCTCGTACACGCTCATGCTGTGGGTTGTGGCTTCGGGGGGCGTGGCCGGACTCGTGCGGTGGCGGAGGCAGGGCAGGGCGGATCTCCTGTTGCCCATGGGTATCACAGCGGCGTTCCTGTTTGTGTTCGGGTATTATGGCGCATTCGTGCGGGTATTCGCCGAAGTCAATCCCACACGCTACCTGCCGGTTATGAATCTGCTGCTGGTGATTCCGGCGTCGGCCGCATTTCTCGGCGTTTACCGGTCCATGACCCGTTTGCACGCCAATGCCCTGTTTTTGAGCGTGGCCCTGGGCGCGTGCCTGGTGTCGTATTACCATCTCGAACGGTTTGATACGCTTTTGCAGCTCAGGCTGGGAACCCCCGAAACGCGCGAGGTCACGGATCTGGTGGAAGCCCTGCGCGGCCTGCCCGGGGGCGGGCGCGTGATGCTCGAAGATTCCGGGGTTATGGATCGTGAGGGCGGCGGACAGGTTTACGCCCTGTCGCATCTGCCCGCACAGTTTCCGCGCCTTACGGGCAAGCAGTTCATTGGCGGACCATATCCCTATATGTTCGTGGCGCAGCATCGGGTGGAATTTCACGATGGAAAATTCATGGGCCGCGAGCTTGAAGATATCCCGTTTGTGCGAATTAAAGAATACATGGATTTGTATGATGTAAAGTGGGTTGTGAGCTGGTCGCGGCGCGGGCGCGGGTATTTCGATGCTTACACGGATTATTTCATGCCGCGCAAAGATGTGGGCCGTTTCAGGATTTATGAAGTATCCCGGTCCCATAATGCGTTTGTTAAGGGAAGCGGTCAGTTGTCGTCCGCGTACAACCGCATTGCGGTGCAGAATGTGCAGGCCGAGGATGGCGTACTCATATTGAAGTACCATTGGCTGGATAATATGCGCTGCAAACCCGAATGCCTGGCCGAGCGTTATCCTGTTGAAGACGATCCTGTGGGTTTCATCATAATCAAGGAACCGCCGAGCGCGCTGGAAGTTTTGATTCCATAGGCGCGCGAGGCGCGCGGATTCCGATTAATCAAGGTGGTGTGGCATGGCAGAAGCCATTGAGCAGCAAGCAACAGTGCGGGTGAGTCCGTGCGTGGAGCGTGCGCAAGATCCCGGTGTGTGGGATTTTACAGATAAGCTGCTGCTCGCCCTGGCCGCCCTGGCCGCGCTGCTGCCGCGCGTGTGGGCGCTTGGCGTGGCATTCAGTCCGCGTGAGGCCGCGGTTATGCTCACGGCTTCGCACCCGTGGCCCATGTTGTGGACCCTGCTGCGCCAGGGCGCAGACAAGTATATTCCCATTAATCTCCGGTTTGTTCCCCTTGTGAAACTGTGGAACAGTGTGGCCGGGGATGGAGAATTCGCCATGCGGGTGCTGCCCCTGGCATTGAGCCTGAGCGCCCTGGGGTTGGGCTATGCGGCCGCGCGCCAGTTGCTGGACCGGCGGCCCGCTCTTATCGCCCTGCTGCTCCTGGCCGTGAATCCTTACCTGGTTGTTATGGGCCGCACACTTGGGTACGAGGCCTTACTGCTGCCCCTGTGCGCCCTGGCCACGTATGCGTTTCTGCGCATATATACAGGCCGGGCCGTGGCCGCAGATTATTTCCTGTACGCGGTTGGTATGTGTGCGGGCCTGCTGGTGCATTTCATACCCGTGGCGCTGCTGATTCCGTTTTTCATTGCATTTTTCGCCATGCGCGAGAAGCGGGCCGGGGATGTGTATGCCTGGCTGCTGGTGAACGCGCCAGTGATTGCCCTGTGCGTGGTGTCCACGCCCCAGTGGCGCGCGCTCGTGATTGCCAATGTGCAATTCGCCAAAGATTCGCATTTCATGGAACTGTACGACCCGCGCCTGCTTTCCAGCCAGATGCAGTTCAATATTGTTTTTATTGAAAAATATCTCAATACGTTTTTTACATTGGGTGCGTTTTTTCCGGGTTCGATATACCACAAGCTGAACGGTTTCGACGCCATGGCCCTGTTTGCGGTGCTTCCCGCGTTTCATGTGGCCATGTTCTATGGGCTGCGCGAGTATCCGAACGGGCTGCGCGCGCGGCTGTTTCTGGTGTTGGCCCTGTTCGGCGCGGGCGCGCTCGGGGCCGGGGCAACGTTTTTCGGGTATACGTACCGGGAAGGGCTTATTCCCGTGTATTTGATATTCAGCATTATCCTGGCCGGGGGTGTGCACCGGTTTGGCGGCGCCAAACTGCGCATTTTGTTCAGCGCGGCGGTGGTGCTGGTGTTTCTGGGCGGTTGGGCGTCTGTGCGCGCGGATGAAAAAGTGAGCGCGGACTGGCGGCCCGTGGCGCGCGCTGTGCGCGAATCCGTGCCCCCGGGCGCAGCGGTCATGGCCCTGGACGCATGGAACGCTTCCGCATTCACTTTCTATTTAAAGGACGATCGTGACCGTGTTAACGTGATGTTTATGGATTTTGCACCTGTGGATGTGCCGGGCACAAATAAATATTTGTCAGAGATTATTGTCGAACCATTTCACGGCCGTTTTTTTGCCTACGGCGATTCCCTGGAAAAATCTCTTGAAACGCGCGGAGAGGCGTGGCTGCTGGTGCAGGATCGCACGGATGACAACCCGCCGCATATCGACGAAATAAAGCGCTGGGTCAGGTCCGCCGTAAAATCCGGGATAATAACAGTGGAGGAGCGGCAATTCAACACCGGCGGAAACGGTAAGAAATCGGCCATTCAGGATGATCTGGACAGTGCGCGGCTTCCCATCAGCCTGCTGCGTCTGCGCCTCACGGGCTCCCTGGACGACTTCCGCAGTTTCTGAAACACGCCGCGCCCGCATTATGCGCATCCACTCTTTGCAGGATGAATTTCTTAATTACCTGCTCGTTGAAAAAAACTGTTCCCCCCACACTTTGGACGCATACAGCCGCGACCTGCTTCAGTTCGGCGAATTTCTGGAGCGCGCGGGCGTGGATGCGCCGGACGGCATCACACCCGAAGTCATCGGCGCATTTTCTGCGCATCTGCAGGGCCGCGGCGCGAACCGCAATACCATCGCGCGGAAAATTACGTCCGTGCGCAGTTTTGTGAAATACCTGGCGCGCGAGGGCTTGGCCGGTCCCGAAGTGTTTGACCGCATCGAGCCCGTGAAGCCGCACCAGCGCCTGCCCGACACCCTGGAGCGCGCGGACGTGGAGCGTCTGCTAACGGCCGTGGACACGGATGCGCCCCTGGGAATCCGCAACCGGGCCATGCTGGAACTGCTTTATTCCTCGGGTTTGCGCATCAGTGAATTGTGCGGCCTGCGGCCGGGGGACATCGACATGGAGCAGGGCATGGTGCGCTGCCGCGGCAAGGGGCGCAAGATGCGGCGCGTGCCTGTTGGCCGCGAGGCTGTGGCCTGGGTCGCCAGGTACCTGTCCGAAGTGCGCCCGGGCTGGGATAAGCACGGTGCGTCCGAGCTGTTCCTCAGCAGCCGCGGCGCGGGGTTGCGCCGTGAGACCTGCTGGCACATGGTGCGCCGCGCCGCCATTGAAGCCGGAATCGTAAAAAAAGTGTCCCCGCACACTTTGCGCCATTCGTTCGCCACGCACATCATGGAAAACGGCGCGGACCTGCGTTCGGTGCAGGAAATGCTGGGCCACGCGGATATCGCCACCACCCAGATTTATACCCATGTATCTGTGAAACAGATGCGCGCGGTATACCAGCGGTGCCACCCCAGGGCGTAGCTCTTGGGCCGCGGCTCTGTACATAAGCGCGAATCAATGGAATAATTTGCATCAAGGCCTCATGGCCCTAAAATCTGAACATACGTCTTGGTTTTGACGTTTATAAATGAAATGAACACGACCTCTTTTCAACATAGCTGCATACGCGTGTCTGTGATGTTGGCGCTTGCATGCGTTCTGGCGTGGGGCGCTCCCCGCGCTGCGCATGCCGCGAAATCCGATTCCGCCACGCAGACCGTGCGCATCAATGCGGATTCCGCTCTGTATTCACTTGAAGATGAAATTATCACCATTGACGGAAATGTATCCATCGAGTCCGGCGACCTCAAGGTCAGAGGCGCGAAGTTGGTTTATAGCAACACAACCCACATCGCTGTGCTTTCCGGCAGCCCCGTGGTGCTGACTCGCGGTAAAACCACAAAAGCCACTGCGGGCCGCATTCAGATCAACCTTGATGAAAGCGTGGCCAAGGCCTGGGACGGCATTTCCCTGGATCACAGGGACGGCCCGGTTACAGCCACATTTAAATGCGCGAGCATGGACATGAATTACCAAACCGGTGACGTGACCGCGCGTGTGGGCGTGGAAATGACTTACAGGGACGAAGACCAGGAAAAGGCATTTCGTGAAAAAAAGAAAAAATCCAGGGCCGGAGATACGGCGGCGCTCAACGTGGCCGTAAGTCCCGCACGCATATCGGCGGGGCAGGTTTCTTTTAATCTTGAAACCAGCGCCCTTCGCGCGGGCCAGGTTGTGCATGTGGCGCTTCCCGAACTCACCCTCGACGCCACGGATGTGCATGGCAATCTCAAAGAAAAATATTTGGAAGCCGCGGGCGGCATACATGCGGAAATGAATGACATGAACGCCAAAGCAGGCCGCGCCGTAATTTATTACGGCAAGCGCCAGGCCGTATTTGAAAAAGGCGTACGCGCAACACGCGGCGCGGATGTCATGACCGGTGAACGCGTGGAAATGGATTACACACCCGGAAAGCGCACGGTGCGTGTCAAAGGTCCGGTGGACATTCAGCTAAAAATCCCTCAAGATACTGGGAACGGGCAGCACGGTGGGGCCGGGAAATAGCCCGCGCCGCACGCAGGCCCGCAATGCCTGGGAGACGCAACATGGCCGCAAGCCGGGAAAATAAAATCAGCGCCGAAAAACTGGTCAAGATTTACCGTGGCCGCCGCGTGGTCAATGAGGCCAGCCTGGACATGAGGCCCGGTGAAATCGTGGGCCTGCTGGGTCCCAACGGCGCGGGCAAAAGCACCACGTTCTATATGATCACCGGTCTGGTGAGCCCCAACAGGGGCCGCATCTACCTGGACGGGCGCGATGTGACGCGCAAGGCCATGTACCGCCGCGCGCGCCTGGGCATCGGCTACCTGCCCCAGGAACCGTCTATATTCCGCAAGCTCACGGTTGCCGAAAATCTGTTGCTTATTCTCGAAGCCCGCGGCGTGCCCCGGCAGGACCGCAAAAAAGTCGTGGATGACCTGTTGCGCAAACTCAACATCGAGCGCCTGCGCTCTCAGAAAGGCTATGTGCTGTCCGGTGGCGAACGGCGCCGCGCGGAAATCGCACGCGCCCTGGCCACCAAACCCACGTATCTGCTTCTGGACGAACCCTTTACCGGCATCGATCCCATTTCCGTGCAAGAGTTGCAGGACCTGCTTCGCGATCTGGTCAAGAATCCGTCCAATGATTCCGAACTCGGAATTCTCATCACCGACCACAACGTGCGCGAAACCCTGGAAATTACGGACCGCTCCTATATCATGTACGACGGTAACATTCTTATCTCCGGCAAGTCAGACGAAATTCTTGCGGACCCGTCCGCGCGCAAGCATTACCTTGGCGAGCGGTTCCGCATGTGAGCCCCGCCCCACGACGCCTATGAAACTCATCGACCGCTTCCTGATGCGCCAGCTCCTGCCCCTGTTCCTGTTGGGCATCATGGCGTTCACCGCGCTCATCCTTGGCGTGGGCGGCATCTATAAGATGATCCGCATCGCCGAGGACCACAACGTGAACATCATGGTGGTTGCCACGGCGTTCGTTTATAAGCTGCCGGAAATTGTGACTTACACACTGCCCATGGCCACACTTTTCTGCATCCTGCTGGTATTTAACCGCATGTGCAGCGACCTGGAGAGCATCGCCTGCCGCGCAGGGGGCATCAGCTTCGTGCGTCTTCTGGCCCCGGCCGTGGCGTTCGCTTTCTGCGTGAGCCTGTTCGCCCTGTTTATGAATGACCGCGCCGTGCCCGCGTCCAACGCGCGATTCAACCGTTTGATTGAAAATCTCAAAAGCCAGGGCGGGTTTGAAATCACCAACATGTTTCTCAAGGAAGAGGATGAACAGGGGCAGCTTAAGAGGGCCATCCTGATCAACGAGGTCACGGACCGCCGCCTGCTGGGCGTGACCATCCAGGAATACGAGAACAACCGGCCCGTGCAGGTGGTGTTCGCGGAACAGGCCCATGCCTCGCGCGACAACAAACTTATCCTGCACGAAGCGGAAATCTACAAAGCGCACCGCACGGCCGAGGGCCGGCCCAAAGATTATACGCATGTGGAAACCCGCGACACCATGGAACTCGAACTTATGCGGAGTTTCGATGATATGCTCAAGCAGCAGAAGCAGAGCGATGAAATGACCATCCGCGAATTGCGCCTTGAGATTGAAAGCCTGAAACAGCAGGGTGTTGAACGCGCGATTATCGGGAAAAAGAGTGTGGATTTTCACGGCAAACTGGCTATCCCGTTCGCCAGCCTTGCGTTCGCGCTCATTGCCGCGCCCCTGGCCATGACCCCTCAGCGCGCCAGCTCATCCGTGGGCCTGGGCGTGAGCGTGATTATCATTTTCTTCTACTATATGTTCCAGCAGCTTTTCCGCGGACTTGGCGGCACGCTCATCAATTCGGCCCTGGCGTCATGGATGCCGAATATTATTGTTTTTACCATCGGGCTGTTTTTGTGCGCCAAAGCCGAGCGCCGGTAATTTATCCCATCAACAATTCGAGTGTGGACTCGGCTTGGCCCGCATCGGCATAGCCCTGGGCCGCCATTTCATGCACCAGTAGATTTTTTAATAATTCAAAGCGCGGCAGCATGCAATTGGCGACGTTCATGCCGAAATGCGCCGTGGCCCTGTCTATCATGGTAAGTATGTCGCCGGGCGCATAGCCCGGGCTGTTTTTGAGTTCATCCATGAACACATCGATTTCCGGCTGCGTGACAAGCGTGGCGTCGCGCTTTGCTTTTTCCTGTTCTGCGGCGCGTTGTTTTTCGGCCGCCTGCTGGGCGTGAAGCGCCGCCTTGAGGTGGGCCATGGCCGGGGTGTCCAGGTTCTGCTTTGTGATGCCGAACTTTTTCACAGCCAGGTCGAACAGGTTTTTAAAACTCAGGGCCACACCTTTGGCCCGGGCTTTGTCTTTGATATCCAGGATGAAAATATCCGCTTCTTCACGCGAGATCACGGCCACGGGTTCCTGCCCGGGAGCCGCACCTTTTTTTGTGTACTGTTTGAAAGACGGCTGTGATGCAAAGGCCGCAAGCGGGTCGAAACCTTGCGCGGCCTGCGTTTCCCGAGCCACAAAACGATCGAATTTCGCGCTGTGTGCGCGGTCTTTGATGGATTTGAGTTTATTGTTGATTTCCTGGATGGCGATTTGTTTCACATGCTCGTCTTCATTTTTGTGGCGGCGCATCATTTTCTTGAACAGCAGGCCCGAGTACATCTTGCGCGTGGCCGTGTCCGCGTCCGCTGGCAAATCCGCGCGCGCCTGGGCATCGGCCTGGGCCATGAGGTTTTTGGCATCTCCGCTGTCACTCATTGTATTGCCTCACAAAGTTTCGTGTTTATGGTACTGTATTCTATTATATGGGTGGATGGAGCGAAACCGCCAATGAGTGACACGCATCACAGGCATATCCGGGAGCTGGTGAAATCAGCGCGGCCTCGTTCGGAGCTGGTTGCGCATTTCGAAGCTTATGGGCGTGGTTATTACGCTTTGCTCAAAACCGGCGAGCGCCTGGATTTTGTACGCGTGGAAAGTTTCCAGCCGCCCATTGAAGATTTCAACGATTATTTTAGTTACATGTTCGTGCAGGCTCATTCTGGATTCTATGTGCTGCGGCAGCGTATTATCGAAAATAAAATTCAGCCGTGGGAAATGCATATGGAAATCGAGGCCTATGAGCCGGCGCATTTTTTCCGCCACATGTGCGGGCGCGCCGGGGATTTGCTGGAATTGCCGCATACGCTGGATTTGGCGGAATCCGGGGGCGAGACTGGCAATGAATGAAAAGGGTGTGCGCTGATGGCAAGAAAGTTTCATATCGGGGTCATGGGTCCGGGGCAGATGGATGAGCAGGGCGAGGCTTTGGCCCGGGACGTGGGCCGGCATATCGCGGAAGCCGGGTGTGTGCTCGTATGCGGCGGCCTGGGCGGCGCCATGCAGGCGGCGTCACAAGGCGCAAACCAGGCGGGCGGAACGGTTATCGGCATTTTGCCCGGGTTCAGTGCGAATGATGCCAATCCCTATGTGACCGTGCCAATCGCCACAGGCATGAGCCATGCGCGCAATGCTATCAATATCTGGACCAGTGATGCCGTTATCGCTGTGCAGGGATCTTATGGCACTTTGAGTGAAATCGCCCTGGCTCTCAAATGCGGAAAGTCCGTGGTGGGACTGCATACATGGGACCTGAAAGCCGCGGGCTGCGATGATCCAAATTTCCGCACTGCCGAATCCGCGCACGAAGCCGTGGAACTGGCTGTATGGCTGGCGAAACAGGGGAGAAAAGATTAAAGGACACCGCGGAGACGCGGAGGCGCGGAGAAAAGATTAAACAGAGATGAGCGGCCTGGGCTGCGGCGGCAATGCGCCGCAGCCCAGGCCGCTTTGTATTTGAAGAAAAGGATTTTACAAGCGCGGAAACCCTTTTTGGAAAAAGTGTTTCCACACCTTCCCAAAAAACTTGACGGGCAATACCGCGCCCGTGGCGCGCTATTGCCTTGCGTGTGTGTTGTGGATTTGCGCAATCTATTGAACCGGTACAATTTCAATATGCTTTTTGTGGGTTTTCTAAACCGCCAGCCATTGCCCCAAAGGCAACACCTCACTACCCCCTCCGCTCCTCTGCGTCTCCGTGGTGTCCTTTGTCTTTTCTCCTTTGTCTCGCGAATCACGCACCCCCGCCCGAAAACAAGAAAAATTGTGGCTCCTTATTGCGCGTGTTACACTTTTTGCACAAGAAACGGACATTGATTCAGGTTATGGTATCGGTCACTTATCGAAACATCACAAAGACATTCGGGCGCACCCAGGCTGTGCGCGGCATTGACCTGGAAATCGGAGCGGGCGAATTTTTCTTTTTGCTGGGCCCATCGGGGTGCGGCAAGACCACGTGCCTGCGCATGGCCGCCGGGTTTGAACAGCCCACATCGGGCCAGTTGCTTTTCGGCGATAACGATATATCCCGCACACCGCCCCATAAGCGCAACGCGGGCATGGTGTTTCAGAATTACGCGTTGTTTCCGCATATGAGCGTGGAGCGCAATGTAGCCTACGGATTGCGGTTTCGCAAGATGCCCAAGGACGATCAGCGCACGCGTGTGGATCTGGCCCTGGAGCATACGCGCATAGCCGACCTGCGGCGCCGCATGCCAAGCCAGCTTTCCGGGGGGCAGCAGCAGCGCGTGGCCCTGGCCCGCGCCCTGGTTATCCGCCCGGACGTGCTCCTGCTCGATGAGCCGCTCAGCAACCTGGACGCGGCCCTGCGCCTGGACATGCGCGAGGAAATTCGCCGCATCCACCGGGAACTCAATATCACGTCCATTTATGTGACCCATGACCAGGAGGAAGCCCTCAGCATGGCGGATCGCGTGGCCGTGCTGCGCAACGGGCTCCTGGAGCAGGTGGGTCCGCCCCACGAGATTTATATGACGCCGCGCAACGCGTTTGTGGCTTCGTTCGTGGGCCGCACCAATCTCATTGTGGGCAAAGTGCTGGAAAATGCGGGCGCGCGCATCAAGGCCGAGGCTTTGCCCGGAATAATCGTTGTGGAGAGCGGTGCGCTCGGCAAGCCCGCGGGAAGCGACATCACCGTATCGCTACGTCCCGAGAGCATTTCCCTGGGCGCGCCGCGGCGAAGTGAAAAGGGCGCGGCCACGGACTGGGCCGCGCGTGTGGAATCCGTGACATTCCTGGGCGACGCCGCGCGCGTGGATGTGCGCACAAAAACCGGGGGCCTGGAATTAAGCGCCAAAGTGCCCGGCGATGAGGCCCGGCGTTTTGCGCCCGGTGCGCAGGTCACGGCGTCGTTCCTGGCCAGGGATGTGGTTGCCCTTGAAGACTAACCGCCCCACAGTGTGGACCGTGCTCACCGTGGCCGTGACCGCGGCCCTGTTCGGATACTTCCTGTTTTATCCCCTGTCGTATGTGTTTCAGAAATCGCTGTTCGTCAATGGTGAATTCACCCTGGTTTTTTTCAAAGGCTTAATGTCGGATAAATTTTCATCCGAGGGCCTGCGCGTGAGCCTGCTGGTGGCTGCGTGGGTTACGGTGCTGAGCACGGGGCTGGGCGCGTTGTTCGCGCTGTGCATGCAGCGGGTGCAGTTTCCTGGCCGCGGCCTGGCCGCCAGCATGATGCTCCTGCCCATGATCCTGCCGCCGTTCGTGGGCGCCATCGGGTTCAACACCCTGTTCTCGCGCTACGGGGCTGTGAACCAGTTGCTCATGCAGTGGGGGTGGGTGAGCGCGTCTGCGCCGCCCGACTGGCTTGGCAACCCGTTCTGGGGGATCATCCTCCTCGAAACCCTGCACCTGTTTCCTATTATGTACCTGAACATTGCCGGGTCCCTGTCCCTTGTGGATCCGAGTATCGAGGAAGCGGCCCAGGGCTTGGGCGCGCGCTGGTTCACCTTGCTTCGCACGGTCACCATGCCGCTCATCCTGCCCGGTGTGTTCGCGGGCGCGTCCATTGTGTTTATCTGGGCGTTCACGGACCTGGGCACGCCCCTGATTTTTAATTACAAAAAAATTGCCACAGTGCAGATATTTGACATGGTGCGCAGCCCGGACACCAATCCGCGCGGGTATGCGCTTGTGGTGATCGTGCTGCTGATCACGGCGGCTGTGTTTCTGGCGGCAAAGGTGCTGTTCGGGCGCAGGAGATATGAGATGCCGGCATTCGGGCGCACGAGCGCGTCTGTTGCGCGGCCCAATGCCCTGGTTCGCTGGGGCCTGGCCGCGGTGCTGTGGGGCGTGCTGCTCATGGCGTTGATTCCGCACGCGGCCGTGGCCATGCTGTCCGTGTCGCGCGGGTGGTCCATGACCGTGCTGCCCCAGCAGTGGACCGCCGACGCGTTTCTGCGCGTGGCCGAGCACCCGCTCGCATCCATCTCCATCCAGAACAGCCTCATATACAGCGGTATAGCCACAATATTCGTGCTGTTGCTTGGCGGGGCCACGGCCTACACCCTGGCGCGGCGGCGGTTCCCGGGCAGCGAGGTGCTGGACATGTGCTCCATGCTGCCCCTGGCCGTGCCCGGCATCGTGCTCGCCTATGGATACGTGTCCACATTCACGGGCACGGTTCTGGACCCATTCGAGAACCCGGTCATTCTGCTGGTAATCAGTTACGCGGTGCGGCGCCTGCCCCTGGTGGTGCGCGCCCTGTATGCTGGCCTGCAGCAAACCAGCATCACCCTGGAAGAAGCAAGCGCGGGCCTGGGCGCACCCCCGGCCGCAACGTTCCGCACCGTGACCCTGCCCCTGATCCGGCCGCACATCATCGGCGCGGCCATTCTTGCTTTTGTGTTCTCCATGCTCGAAGTCAGCGACTCGCTCATCCTGGCCATGCAGCAGGATTTCTATCCCATGACCAAAGCCATCTACGTGCTCGCCGGCCGCATGGGCGACGGCGTGGTCATGGCAGCGGCCATGGGCGTGATGGGTATCGCACTCCTGGGCCTGGGCCTGGGCCTGGCTCAGAAACTGCTCGGCAAGGGTCTGGGCCAGATGTTCCGCGCTTAATCAAATCTCTCTGTCACAAATACAATAGGTATGCTATTCGCATAGCTCCCCTTGCAGATTTCACATTGCGCGCAATCCGTCTTTTCATATGGATTCATCCTTGATCTTACCGATAATTATTGAGGAATTAACATTTTACCAACAATCATTCAATCATGTGGTAACACCCGGGCGTTATTGTTTGATCAATGAAAAAATGCGCACAAAGAAATTCTGAATACATACAAAAGGATCCGATGAGGAGTGATGGTATTATGGTTAAAAATTGCAGGCGCGTTTTGCTGCTGCTACTGTTCAGTGCGGCGCCGCTATTTTTGTTTGTCCCCGTTTTTGCCGATGAAATGCCAGGCGGTCAATTTGCCAAGCATATCATTCTGTTTATCGGGGACGGCATGCAACTGGAACATGAAATCGCGGCGAGCCGTTACCTTACCGGCAAAGACAACAGCCTGTCTTTTCATTCGTTTCCCACGCAACTGCATGTGACGACCTGGGACATCAATACATACAATGAATACGCAGACAAGAGCAACGCGCCGCATTACGATCCCGCACATTTTGATCCGAACATTGGATATGATCCCTCCAGGGGCGGCGCGCGTCCATATCCCCTGGCTCGGGATGGACGGGAATCTTATTTCCTGGAATATCCGGCTTCTGATCCGGAGCATCGCAACGGCCGCGGTCCGGCCACGGATTCGGCATCCTCGGCCACGGCGTTCGCCACGGGAAATAAAACCGAATCAGGAAATATCGCGTGGCTGGCCGGAGACGCGCCAGGCGGCAGTGTGGATTCCATTGCCGCTCTCATGCGCCAGCAACACGGCGCAGCCATTGGCGTGATTTCCACGGTGCCTTTTAACCACGCCACACCTGCGGCTTTTGTGAGCCACAACACAGCCCGCGGAAATTACTTCACAGGCTATAAGGGCTATGCCGGCATGGGTATCGCAGATGAAATTATCAAAATCACCAGGCCCGATGTGGTGATTGGCGGGGGCCATCCCTTGTGGGGCAATCCGGATAATGTTGTGGACAAGGGGTTCATGTCCCGGTCTCTTTATGAAGAATTGTCCCATATGCATGAGTATGCGTTCATAGAACGTATTGAGGGCAGCGACTGCCGTGACGCTTTGAATAAAACCGCGGCGCGCGCTGTAATTGAGGGCCGGCGGCTGTTCGGACTGTTTGGAGGCGAGGGCGGTAATTTCGAGACACCGGTTCCTGCGCACGACCCGGGCAATCCGCATATTGATCGCGCGACCAATGAGAATCCTCTGCTGGCCGAAGCCGTAACGTCCGCTCTGGATGTGCTGGCCCTGGATCACAATGGATTTTTTCTGTTGGCCGAGCAGGGCGATATCGACTGGGCCAACCATGCCAATGATTATAAGTGGATGATCGGAACGGTGTGGGATCTTCACCAGGCCGTGCAGGCGGCTGTGGATTTTGTGGATCGTCCCAATGATGGACTGGACTGGAGCAATACGCTTATCATTGTGACTGCGGATCATTCCAACAGTTTCATGCGGCTCAATGGCGATAAACCCCTTGGGGCAGGGGAACTGCCCGTCCAGGATTGTGCTTCGGGCCTGTGTCGGTATCCTGACGGCAGTGTTTCCTACGGCGCGCGCGGGCACACTAACGAATTGGTTATGCTCTACGCCAGGGGCGATGCCGCAGCCCTGTTTGAACAATATCGCGGCCAGCGGTATCCTGGCACAGACATTATTGACAACACGAATATTTTTGATGTGATGGCGCAAGCCGCAGGTTTGCAAGTGGGCCAGACCGTGTCCCGCAGCACCCGTTAACCAGGCGTTCATGTGATAGTGCATTGTACCGATTCAAGTCTTTTCGGCGCCAAGCTCCCCCAGCGAGGCGCCGCTTTTTATGAATTGTATGATTGTTTATCAGAAATTCGGATGCGTTTGATATTGTGTATTATGATGAAACTTTTTAAGCTTCGTATTGTGTTGCGCGCCGGTTTTTAAAATAATACAACAATGAGCAGCATTCTTTTTTTATGCAGCGCCAATGCATGCCGCAGCCAGATGGCCGAGGCGTTTGCGCGAAGCATGGCGCCCGGGGGCGTGCGCATTGAAAGCGCGGGCATGCACGCCGCGCCGCGCGTTAACCCCCTGGCCGTGCAGGTTATGCAGGATGCGGGTTTCGATATCTCCGGCAATAAAGCTAAGAATATGTACGAGCTGGACAACCCGGTTTTCAAGCTTGTGATCACGCTGTGCGAGGAAGCCGCGGAGCAATGCCCGGAACTGCCGGGCGCGCCGGCCCGCGTGGGCTGGAACCTTTTCAATCCCGAAAAAGCCGCAGGCTCAGAAGAAGAAATCCTGGCTGTTTTCCGCGATACGCGGGACAAGATTCGCCAACTGGTGGATGACCTGTTCCATCGGGGCTATTTCAATACGTTCATGGCTCAGAAGCGCAATTTTGATGCTGTGCTGGATAATCTTAGTGACGGCATCCTTGTGCACGATCTCAACCGCCGTATTTTACATTTCAACAGAGCCGCGGAAACCATCACCGGGTACCGGGGTGAGGACATCATCGGCCAAGACTGCCATGTTGTGTTTCTTAACGGATTCTGCGGAGGGAAATGCAGCTTCAAGGAAGAGGGCGACCTATGCGTCCCGCATTTCGATCAAATCCAGTACGCCCTGGATATTCTGGATGCGTCAGGGGATCGCAAGCACCTGGAAATGTCCGTTGTTCCTATGGTTGACGATATGGGTGAGGCCTGCGGGGTCATTGCTTCGTTTCGCGATATCACACATGTGCTGGACCTGGAGGAGCGTCTTCATGAAGTGCAGCATTTCTCGAACATCATTGGCCGCGACCACCGCATGCAGCATGTGTTCAAGCTGATCCGGGACGTGGCGCCCACGCATGTGCCCGTGCTCATTCTGGGTGAAACCGGCACAGGCAAAGAACTCGTAGCCGCGGCCATCCACAGCGAAAGCCAGTGTGCGGGAAACCTTTTTGTGCCGGTGAATTGCGGCGCACTGCCCGAAGGCGTGATCGAGAGCGAATTGTTCGGCCACGTCAAAGGTGCGTTTACGGGCGCGGTGCGCGATAAAAAAGGCCGGTTCGAGATGGCCGACGGGGGCACAATTTTCCTGGACGAAATCGGGGATCTGCCGCCTCCGCTGCAAGTTAAAATGCTGCGCGTTCTGCAGGAAGGCACATTCGAGCGCGTGGGCGGTGAACAAACGATTAAGGTTCGTGTGCGCGTGATCAGCGCCACCAACCAGGATCTGGCCAAACTCATGGCCAAGGGCCGGTTCCGCGAAGATCTCTACTACCGCCTCAATGTGGCGCCCGTGTCATTGCCGGCCCTGCGTGAACGCCGAAATGATATCCCCCTTCTGGCGCAGCATTTCCTGAACAAGATTTCCCACGACATGAACCGCAGCGGCCTCATTATTTCTCCGGACTGCATGGCTGTACTCCTGGATTTCAATTGGCCGGGCAATGTGCGCCAACTCCAGAACGCTATCCAGTTCGCTATTATGAAATGCAAGGAATCCGCCATCGAACCGTATCATCTGCCTCCGGAAATTTACAAGCGCCCGGAAATGGACATGCAAGGAAAACCGGGCCGCAGGGCCAAGCTGGACGCCGGAACCGTGCGCCTGGCAATGGAGCGGTCGGGCGGCAACAAAGCCAAGGCAGCACGCATGCTCGGCATAGGCCGCGCAACCCTGTACCGCTACCTCGAAGACACCGGCATTTGACACCGGTTTCAAACCCTGCACATAGTTTCCCCTGCGCATAAACAGCGCTTCCACTCGTATTTATGCAGATGCATATGGCTGAAATCAGCCATTATCTTTAATCATACATTGAAAATAGATAATGAAATTAATTAGTTATGATATATCCATTAATACTTTATTATTTGTATATTTACGGCATTTTTCACTATTATTTTTACGCTCAATATTTTTTACAAGAAACTTGACAGTAATACGCTAATGAATTATGATGGTAATGTAAGTGCAAAAGATCTCATTGTCCTCAGGAGGGATGGAACATGGGTAAAATCATAGGTATCGACCTTGGAACAACAAACTCGTGCGTAGCTGTTATGGAAGGCGGGGAACCAACTGTCATAACAAATTCCGAAGGCGGGCGCACAACACCGTCTGTTGTTGCATTCAGCAAAGACGGAGAGCGCCTGGTGGGCCAGGTGGCCAAGCGCCAGGCTATTACCAACCCTGACAACACGGTCATGTCCATTAAAAGGTATATGGGCCGCAACCACAAGGTGAAGCTGCAGGGCAAGGATTACACGCCGCAGGAGATTTCGGCCATGATTCTGGCTAAGCTCAAGGCGGACGCTGAAGCGTATCTGGGCGAGAAAGTCACGCAGGCGGTTATTACGGTGCCGGCGTATTTTGAAGATTCCCAGCGCCAGGCCACCAAAGACGCGGGCAAGATCGCGGGCCTTGAGGTGCTGCGCATTATCAATGAGCCCACGGCTGCGGCCCTGGCTTACGGCATCGACAAAGATAAGGATCAGACGATTCTGGTCTACGACCTGGGCGGCGGCACATTCGACGTGTCCGTGCTTGAAATCGGCGATGGCGTTACCGAAGTTAAGTCCACTGCGGGCAACAACTTCCTGGGCGGCGATGATTTCGACCAGCGTGTGGTGGATTGGCTCGTGGCCGAATTCAAGAAGGATCAGGGCATTGATCTGAGCAAGGACAAGATGGCTTTGCAGCGTCTGCGAGAAGCTGCGGAAAAGGCGAAAATTGAGTTGTCCAGCCGCACGGAAACCGACATCAACCTGCCGTTTATCACTGCGGACAGCTCCGGTCCCAAGCATCTGGATATTAAACTGACCCGGTCGGAATTCAATAAGATGATTGACGATCTGGTCCAGAAGACCCTGGGGCCCACAAAGCAGGCGCTGAGTGACGCCGGGCTCGACCCCAAGCAGCTTGATGCGGTTTTGCTCGTGGGCGGTTCCACGCGCGTTCCCGCGGTTCAGGATCTGGTCAAGGGCATCACGAACAAGGACCCGAACCGCAGCATCAACCCGGACGAAGTTGTGGCCCTGGGCGCGGCCGTGCAGGCCGGTGTTCTGGGCGGCGAAGTCAAAGACGTGCTGCTGCTGGACGTGACCCCGCTGTCGCTGGGAATCGAGACTCTGGGCGGCGTGTTCACCAAGCTCATTGAGCGCAACACAACAATTCCCACGCGTAAGAGCGAGGTTTTCTCCACGGCCGCAGACAGCCAGACCAGCGTGGAAGTGCATGTGCTGCAGGGCGAGCGCGAGATGGCCGCATACAACAAGACGCTGGGCAAGTTCCAGCTTGTGGGTATTCCGCCGGCCCCGCGCGGCATTCCCAAAGTCGAGGTGACATTTGACATCGACGCCAATGGCATTGTGAACGTAAGCGCCAAGGATCTGGCCACATCCAAGGAGCAGAATATCACCATCACAAGTTCCACGAACCTGGCCAATGATGAGATTGATCGCATGGTCAAAGAAGCCGAGCAGCACGCGGATGAGGACAAGGCCAAGCGTGAGGAAGCCGATGCGCGCAACAGCACGGACCAGCTCGTGTACCAGACCGAAAAAACCCTCAAGGAGCACGCGGACAAGTTGCCTGAAGAGGAAAAGAAGAACATCGAGGCCGCTTTGGAAAAAGCCAAGAAAGCTCTTGAAGGTTCGGACATTGACTCTATCCGGCAGGCGGGTGAGGAACTCACACAGTCCTCGCACAAACTGGCTGAGGTTATGTATCAGGCGGCTGCTTCCGAGCAGCAGGCTCAGCAGGAGGCTGCGGGCGGCGGCGCTGATGCGCCGGGCGGCCCCCAGGGCGGCGATGACAGTGATGTGGTGGATGCCGAGTTCCAGGACATTGACGAGAACAAGTGACCGGATTGTTCATGGGTCACAAATAATCCGGCGGCAAGTCCGTTCGCGTCATGGCAGCGCGGTGCCTGGTGTGGCCGCATTGCTTCACAAACCCTAAGCAGGTGATTGGCATGTGCCCGAAAATACCTATCACGCCGGAAGGCGATGAAAATAAAGATAAAAATAAAGACCAAACCGTTGAACGCGCCGAGGTTGAGGTGTGTGATGACGAGGCGTTTGCGGCTGGCGCAGCCGGGCAGACAGACGGCGGGGAGCGGGACACCGCCCCCGCCGCAGACCCGTGCACGGCGCACCAGGCCGCCCGGGCTTACGGTGTTTCCTCCTCGCAGCCGCACCAGGGCGCGGGGGAGCTTCCGGACCTGGAAATCAAGCCCGGCAGAGCCGAGCAGCAGTTGCCCCAGGGCAATGTGGCCGATGAGTACCTCGACATGCTCAGGCGCATGAAAGCCGAGTTCGAGAATTACAAAAAGCGGACCCGGCGCGAGAAGGCCGACACCATCCGGTTCGCCAATGAAGATGTGTTCCGCAAGATGCTGCCTATTCTCGACAACCTGCAGCGCGGCATTGCGATCGCCCACGAGCAGGGCATGTCCCAGGACATGTTCAAGGGCATTGAAATGGTTGGCAAACAGATTCAGGATTTGCTTGCGGATTACGGGGTGGTTCCGTTTGAGTCTTTGAACAAGCCTTTTGATCCCAATTACCATGAACCCATGTCCATGGTGGATCGAGACGACGTGGAAGACAACACCGTGGTGCAGGAACTGGAGCACGGATACATGATGCACGACCGGGTGCTGCGCGTGGCCCGGGTCATCGTGTCCCGAAAACCGGCCGGCGAGAGCCAAGCGGATGATACCGGATCCGCCGGTGGGGGTGAATAACCCATGGCGCGAGATTTTTACGAAACGCTTGGTGTGAAAAAGGGTGCGACCAAGGACGAGGTCAAGAAGGCTTACCGCCGCATGGCGCGCAAGCACCATCCTGACGTGAACCCGAATGATCCCCAGGCCGAGCAGCGTTTTAAGGACGTCAGTGAAGCCTATCAGGTGCTGTCCGATGACTCCAAGCGCCAGCAATACGATCAGTTCGGGCACAGCGCATACACAGGCGGGGGCGCGGGCCAGTCTTATGGCGGCGGGCGCGGGCCCGGAGGATTTGATTACAGCGGAGGATTTGATTTCGGCGGCGGCGGTGGGTTTTCGGATGTGTTTGAATCCCTGTTCGGCGGCGGGCGCGGGCGTGGCGGACGCAGGGGCCGCACCCAGGCGTACGGGCCGCAGCGAGGCCAGGACACGTATGCCAATATGGCCATTACATTCGATGAAGCGTTTCATGGCGTGGCCAAGGATATATCTCTGGAAACCGCGGATACATGCAGCACATGCAAGGGTACGGGTTCCAAGCCGGGCACCAGCCCGACCCCATGCAGCATGTGCGGCGGCTCCGGCCAGGTGTCTGCGGGCCGCGGCATGTTCAATATCCCCCAATCGTGTCCGCAGTGCGGCGGCGCCGGGAAAATCAACGCCAGCCCGTGCGCGCAATGCGGGGGGCAGGGCGCGCGCCCGGTGGTCAAGCGCCTTTCCGTGAAGATTCCTGCCGGCGTGGACAATGGGTCCAAAATCCGGCTGACCGGCAAAGGGTCGCACGGGCGCCAGGGCGGGCCCGCCGGTGATTTGTACATTGTCACAAGCGTTGGAGCGCACAAGCTGTTCGAGCGCAAAGGCAGCAATCTGCATTGTGAAATTCCCATAACCATTGTGGAAGCCACGCTTGGCACGCGGCTCGAAGTGCCCACACCCGAAGGCAAGTCATCCATAAAAATTCCGCCCGGCACGGACAGCGGCACAACTTTCAGGCTGCGCGGCAAAGGGTTCCCGTCCCTGCAGGGCCGGGGCCGCGGCGATTTGTATGTGAAGGTCAAGGTCGTGACGCCCAAAAATGTGCAGGACAAAGAACGCACACTGCTGGAAGATTTTGCACGGCTGCATCCCGAAGACCCGCGCGCAGATCTCCGGTATGCCGGCTGATGCGCGGCGCACAGGCGCGGCTCCACATGAAGGGTGAAGATCATGGTTGAAGTGGATAAAGACAAACCCGTATATGTGATCAGCGTTGTGGCCGAGATTCTCGGAACCACGCAGCAGCAACTGCGCATTTACGAAAAAGAAAAACTCGTGATTCCCAATCGCACCCAGCGCAACACCAGGCTTTATTCCCAGCGCGATGTGGAGCTTTTGCAGAAAATCACCACCCTGCACCAGGAACTCGGAGTGAACCTGGCGGGAGTGGAAGTTATCCTCAGCATGCGGCGGCGCATGGAGCAGATGCAGAACGAGTTTGAGCAATTTGTGGACGAAGTGCGCACGCGGTTCGGCGTGGATTTGCAGCGCCCCGCGGGTGAAGAATGTACGGACCTGATCCCCCTGCCCAAGAAACACCAGATCATGCGCGTGCGCAAGATCGACCCTCAGGCCATTGTGCCGCCCAAGGTGAAGAGGTTGCTCAAGGGCGATTAACCGCACAGGTTTTTCCCCGGAATAACACGAAGCGGGCTGGCGCCCGCTTTTTCGATCTCCAGGAAATTTTTTTTTGATTTGATAAAAAGACAGAGGCCGGCGGCTATGGTTTCATGTTCTGGATGATATGGCTGAGGCGGTTCAGGAGTTCCTGCACGCCGGGGTGTTTTGTGGAGGCTGTGAAACCAACGTTTTCTTCTTTGGTCACGGTAAGGAACAAGTCGTCTCCGGCCTGGATGGACAGAGTTGCGCCCGGGGGTGCGCCCTGGAGCAGCATCACCAGCACGGGAATAAGTTCGTCGTGTTCGCTGATGAAATAGTTTTTTTCTTCGGCCATTGTTTATGCGGCCTCCCAATGATCAGAAGTATAGCCGGGAATGAGCGGGGCGGCAAAGGCCGGGCCGTTAATCCAGGGGCGTGGTGGCCAGGGGCGTGTAGATGGCGCCCCCGGGCGCCAGGGTGCTTTGGAACAGGACCACGCGCTGCACCGGGAAGCTGATGCGTGCGGGCGCATATTCGAGAACGCGGGCCGGAACCGGGCCGGGGTCGCGCAAGCGGGCCAGGGTGAGGTGCGCGCGGAAGGGTTTGTTTTCAGGCTCAAACCCCAGGGTGTGCATGGCGCGGCCAATGCGTTGGGCAAGGGCGGCGCAAGCCTGGGTGTCGCCGCTGAGCCCGGCCCACAGCACGCGCGCTTTGCGCGGGTTGGGAAACACGCCGAGGCCGTGGGTGGCAAGCGCGAAAGGTCCGGTTCCCGCGGCTGCGTCCTGCATGGCGCGGGCGATGTCCGGGATTTTTTCTTCGGGCGTGTTGCCGAGGAATTTCAATGTCAGATGCGTGCTTTGGGGTTTGGACCAGCGCGCGCCGCGCACTGCGCCGCTCAGTTCTTCGCAGACCCGTGCAAGTTCGTTTTTGACATTCTGTGGTAATTCCACAGCTATGAAGGCGCGTATGGGTTCAGATGCGGGTGACAACGACAACATCCTTGAGGCTGAGGATTTGTGATTCGATGGAGGACAGCATGGAGGCGTCCGCCACTTCGAGAATGATTTCCAGCATTTCGAGGCCGTCCACAGAGTGGGGGCCCACTTTGAGGGTCACGAACCGGGCGTTGTTTTCGGTGATGGTTTCCCGGATCTTGCGGTGTGTGTCTTCCTGGTGGAACACCTTGAGGCGCAGGCGCGCGGGGAAGAGTTTTTTCTGGACGGCCTGCCAGGTGGCGGGCGCTTTTTTGGACCAGAATGCGCGGCGGGACAGCATGCGGCAGTCCGTGCGGTGCAGCAGGTTTTTGCGCCCTGCCGTGCGCATGTTGATTTCGTCGCCGGGCACTGGAGAGCAGCATTCGCACAAGTATACTTCGCCGCGGAAGATTTTGTCCGTAGCAATGGTGTCGGCATCGTACGTGCGGGCGAAAATCGGATGTGTGGCGATGAGGGGGAGTTTCTGATCGGCCGAGAGCATGGCGGTGCGTTTGCGCTGGGTGCGCAGGGCGCGGATGGCTTCTTCTATTTCGATTTCGCCGTATCCGATGGCCTCGTAGAATTCGTTGAGGCTTTTCATCTGCAGGAATTCGGCCACGGGGAAGATCAGGGATTCGAGTTCGCCGGCTTGCCCGGAATGCACCAGGCCGATGCGGTTAACCGCTATTGTGAGGTGGCTGCGTCCGGCTTCCCGGGCCAGCTCGCGGGTGCGCCCCCGCAATTCTTTTTTAATGCAACTGCGCGCGTAGGGCGTGCGCACGTAGCCGAGCCATTCCACGGTGGGTTCGGTTTCCGGGTCGGTGCGGATTTCCACTTTGTCGCAACTGCGCAGGCGGTAGCTGATGCTGACCGGGCGGGTGTTGACCACGGCGCGCTTGAAGTTGTTGGCGGCCACGCGATCCAGGTGATATGCGTAATCCAGCACCGTGCAATCCGGGGGCAGTGAAATGCGGTCCTGTTTTTCGGTGATCACGAAAATTTCATTGCGGAACAAGTCCGCGGTCATATATTCCACGGCCGAAGGTTCGCCCTGGCCTTTCATTTTGTGCATGATGTCGTGGATTTCTTCAAGGCGTTTCTGGAGGAAATTCGAGCGCACCAGCTTGGAAGGTTCGGACAGGAAGGGGATGATGCCCCTTTTGTTTACGTCGTACATTTCCTCGGTCATGACGCGCACTTTGAAGGGCGTGCCTTTGTCATGCACGCGGGTTTCAAGCCAGCGTTTGAGGTCCACGGTTTCAAAGCGCAGGCAGTCGTCGAAGCTGCCTTTCATATGCTCGAACACGGAGTGGGTTACGCCCAGGGCCGGGTAGCATTCGCTGTCATTGCGCACCAGCACGGTGAGGAAGCCGGAAAGCAACTCGCCGCTGAGGGGCGCGGCGTTCATGCATTCATCGTGGAAGTGGGCCAGGTTATAGTCCCAGCGCACGATGCGCGAACTGATGCCGGCGTCGCACATGGCCTTGTGCAGGCGGGTGGCGGCGTCTTCGAAAAACGGCTCCTCTTTTTCGTGCGCGTAGCTGAAGGCTTCCACGGCGTGGTTAAAACCTTCTTCGTTCATGAATTTCAGGACGATATCTTCGTAGGCGTCTTTGACTTCCTTCATGCCCAGGAACCGGGCCAGGGGGATGAAAATTTTCTGGGTTTCCACACAGTTGTTGATTTGTCTTTGCCTGGTTACGTACTGGAGCGTGTGCATATTGTGCAGGCGGTCGGCGAGCTTGATGATGGCCACG
>Ga0351853_1002_pt1 | contig 58874 bp, 34 predicted proteins | sample BONcelHFGM3001C8_FD_206799 | JGI IMG/M metagenome (GOLD analysis project Ga0351853, IMG submission 206799) | Enriched cells from coal bed in the Powder River Basin, Montana, United States - BONCAT cells FGM rep2 HSBNCT.FGM.300.1.C8 ... | reverse complement strand
ACTGCGCCCCCGCCCCGATCTCCGCCTTCTGTCGCTCGGGATCCTGGGGAATCTCCCGCTCGATCGTCAACGGACCGTCGTAGCCGATCTCGTTGAGCTTCGCCAGGAAACTCTCCATTCCCACGGCGCCCTGGCCGAGAGGCACCTCGGCCCCCCACGTTTCACCCGGCTTGTCCGACCAGGTCGCGTCCTTGCAGTGCACGCTGCGAACGTACTTGGCCACCTTGCCCAAAGCCTCCACCGGCTCGCCCGATCCGTACAGAATCATGTTGGCCGGGTCGAAATTCACGAACAGGTTGTCGCGATCCACCGCCGCAATAAACTGGAGCAGATCCTCCGCCGACTCCTGGCCCGTTTCCAAGTGAAACCGCTGCCCGTTCGACTTGCAGTGATCGCAGATCTCCTGGGTCACCGCAACCACTGCTTCAAACAGCCCCGCACCCGCATCATGGGGAATGAAGCCTAAGTGCAACGCGACCGTATCGACCCCCAGCAGCTTGGCGAAATCGGAGATCTCCTTGATCTCCTGGACCCGCTCCGCACGGGTCTCTGCCGGCACCAACCCCACGGTCTTCGCCGTCGTGGGGATGTCCGCGTAGCTCTCGCCCTCAAATCCGCCGAACACAACCGTGATACGAATCCCCAGTTCCGCGAGACGCTTCACGAACGCTTCGGCATTCTCGCGAGTCCGCGTCGCCTTCTTCGGTGCGTGCAGGTGAATCGTCGGAATCCCCAACGCGTGAACGACCTCGAGCTTCACGCCCAGCCCGGCATCGATGCTCGCGAACACTCCAATCGGCCACTTTTCCACAACAACCTCCTTCGCCACAACGGTTTCTGGGGCCACCTTCCGAACCGGCACGCCATCGTGCGGTAACTCGCCAACGCCGGTAACATACCCGACCCCGCCCCGGCAATCAACCGGGCCCCATTTCCATAAGATCATCTCCCTCCCCGGTGCACGCAGCGAACGAGAGGGATCGCCGGACGTGGTTCTCTTCGAGGGAGTTGCCTTCGGTGGAACAGGTGTGGCAGATACCGGAAATGTGCGTTTCCTCCGCGGAAAGGGCGACAGAGAAGAGGAACCCGTTCTCCGACACAGGGAAGCCAGATGCCGCTATCGTCTGATCGCTGGGGAATCAGGCTGTTTTCGAACGTCACCGGCTCGAGTTCACCTACAGATTCTGCGGAAGAGCCAAAAAAAAGAGCACGGACACAACGCCCGTGCCCTGAAAAACCTCGGCTCTTCCTGGTCGCCAACCACACCTACGAGTACTTCGACACGTCCGGCTTCACATTCTCGGGCGTCTCGTCGCTGTCAATATCGAACCACTCCTTTTTGAAGTCCATCCGCCCCGGGCCGGCCGCGGCCAGGTTCGTCGTCAAGGCGATCACCGCGTCGGCTATGGCCACCTTCGGATGGCAGTGCGGCAGCGGCCCGTCGTCCTTCGCCTCGGGGTTCTCGCGCACGCAGCACACCCAGTGCTCGATCTGTTCCGTGTAGCCGCGGCTGATGTCGCCCGCCGTGGCGTGGAACCCGACCGCCGAGGAGACCTCCTGTTCCAGGGCGGCCGGTCTGTCGCCCGAATCCAGGGTCTCCAGGGACGGGCTTCCAAGACTCCCCTTCACGACCGTTTTGTCGTCGACGTAGTGCGTCTTGAACAGCATCGCGTCCTTTTCCGTCTCCAAGAGCAACGTGCCCTTGGTGCCGAACACCGTCTCGCCGTAGCCGGCGAAGCCGTTGCCGTTGATCGAGGCGTAGGAAACGGTGATCTTCTTGCGCTTCTTCAGTTCGTCGTTCGGATCGTAGTCCGGCGCGGGGTACTCGAACATGCAGAACACGTGATCGCCCGCGTCGCGATCCGCCGGGAATACCGAACGGCTCGCCGCCGCGAAGACGTTGAGCGGATACTGCTTCTTCCCGCCGTGCATCGCCGAGACAAAGATGCTGGCCGCATCGAGTTGGTGGCTGCCAAGCTCGGCCATCAAGCCGCCGCCCGTACGGTCCCACAATCGCCAGCGGATCAACTCCTCGCCCGCCGGACGATTGTAGATCACCCGTCCCTCGCCGTCCTTGAGTTCAAGTCGCTCGTAGCCGTACTTCTCAACCTGGTCGGCAATCGACTTGTCGTCCAATTGGGCCTTCTTCTGCGCAACCTTGTTGGTCCAGAGTTCCTTCTCTTGCGCGAGCGCAGCCTTTTTCTCGACGTTCTTCTCCTTGGCAAGCGACTCCGTGATCCCCGCCAGCTTCCTCTGCCAGGATTCGAGTTCCTTCTCGAGCTTCCCCGCCTGCAAGTCCTCAGGCTTGAACTCCCGAGGCATGGGCTGCTGCCAACTATCCGAACCCGGCAGATTGCCGCGATGCCACTGGGCCCGGATGTAGTGGATGTCGCCCAGCAGGCCGGCGTTGATCGCGTGGACCGCGTTGTCGTAGAGGATGTTGTAGTGCCGCTGGTGGCCGGTGGCCAGGTGCTTGCCCGTCGCCTTGGCGACCCGGGCCATCTCCTTGCACTCGTGGACGCTATGGCCCATGAGCTTCTCGGTCAGCACGTGCAAACCCTTCTTCATGGCGACGATTGCGGCCGGGGCATGCAGATGGAGCGGCAGAGCGATGATGACTGCCTCGACTCCGTCGGCTTCCGCAGTCTCCAGCAAATCCTGGTACGGTCCATGCACCTTGACGTGCTTCCTCGCCTCGTCCTCGGACTTCCAGCCGTACTTCTCCATCAACCCGCAGCGTGCCGCACGGGCGACTTCGCCGTCGTAGTCGCCGTGAAACGCCCGCCAAACGTTGTAGGGGCGAATGTCGGAAATCGCCACGACCTCCACAAAACTCGGATTGAGCGCGTTGATCAGCACGTTCCCTTCGTCGCCCGTGCCGATCACGCCCACCCGCAACGGCCGCTCGACCTTCTTGCTGTAGCCGTAGTAGTAGGGCCCCAGCCCGTTTCCCGAACTGATTCCCTGCTGGATGCCTTTGGTCAGAAAACTCCGCCGAACGACCGAACTGCCGATCGCCGAACGAAAGTTCTCCCTGCCGATCTCTTTGGATTCCGGAGTTAAATCCATCGTGACTTGCCTTTGGGTCTAATGTCGTTGTGTTCTGTTCTTTGCCGCCGGTCAGGCCGGGCCTGACGCCAGTTCGATCGGCTTCGCCGGTCAAGAGGAGTATCGTGTTACGTCCGGGGCCATGCCTTCAGGCGTCTCGTCGCTGTCGGGATCGAACCACGACTCCTCGAAGTCGATCCGTTTGCCTTGTTCGGCAGCGATGTTCGTGGTCAGCGCGATGACCGCATCGGCCAAGGCAACCTTCGGGTAACAGCGGGGCTGAATGTCGGGATTCGTGTTGTTCGGATTCACCCGGACGCACCAGGCAAAGTGTTCGATCTCTTCGCGATAGCCGCGGCTCACGTTGACCGGCCCCGAGGCTGCCGCCGCCATCTGCGCGGCGCCGCTCGCCTGCGTGTCCAATGCCGCCGGACCCGACGAGGTCTTCACCTTGCTGGCGCTCTCGTCGCGGTAGATCGTCTTCTCCGTTTCTTTCGCCAGGATCAGCGTCCCCTTGGTGCCGTAGACGATCTCGCCGTAACCGCCGTAGCCGTTGCCGTTGATCGAGGCGTACTGAACGCCGATCCGCATGCTGTTGTCAAAGCTCTTCGGATCCGAGTTGTAGCCCGGGGCCGGGAACTCGTAGATGCAGCACACGTGGTCGTCGGCCTCGCGGTCGAGCCCGAAGATCGGCCGGTTCGAGGCACACATCACGCTGATCGGGTGCTGCTTCACCCCGCCGTGCATGGCCGAGATGAAGATGCTCGCGGCGTCCAACTGGTGGCTGCCCAGTTCGGCCATCAGGCCGCCGCCGGTCCGTTCCCAAAGCCGCCAGCGGATCAACTCTTCCGCCGCGGGACGCTCGTAGACCTCCTTGCCGGCCTTGAACGTCTTGTCCTCGTAACCCTGCTCTTTGGCGACCGTCTTGAGCACGTAGTCCTCAAGCTGCATCTCCTTCTGGGTAACCTTCTTGGCCCACACGTCAATGTCGCGCCCGCGTGCGCTGGCCAGTTGCCTTTTCCAACTGTCGAGCGTCTTCTGCAGCGCCGCCGCCTGCGAATCGTTCGGCTTGATGTCCGTCGGCATGGGCATCTGCCAGCTATCCGAGCCGGGCATGTTGCCGCGATGCCATTGGGCGCGGATGTAATGGATGACGCCGAGGTGCCCTCGTCGAATCGCGTCCATGGCCTCCTCATAGAGGATGTTGTAGTGCCGCTGGTGCCCCGTCGCCAAATGCTTGTGGGTCGTCGCCGCCACCCGGCACATCTCCTTGCACTCGTGCACGCTGTGCCCCATCAGTTTTTCCGTCAGCACGTGCAGGCCCATCTTCATGGCGGCGATCGCGGCCGGAGCGTGCAGGTGCAGCGGCAAGGCGATGATGATCGCCTCCAGACCGTCGGCCTTCGCATTCTCCAGCAATTCCTGATACGCACCGTAGACCTTCACGTGTCGGCGGGCTTCGGTCTCCGTCTGCCAACCGTAAACGCTCATCAGGCCCGGTCGCGGACCGAGTACCTCCTGATCGCCGTTGAACGCCCGCCACACGTTGTACGGACGGATGTCGGCGATCGCCTTCACCTCGACGTACTCCGGGTTGATGGCGCCCAGCAGCACGCAGCCTTCGTCGCCCGTGCCCAGCACGCCCACTCGAACCGGGTGCCCCTCGGCCGCCCCGTATCCGAAATAAAACGCACCCATGCTCCCCGCAGCCACGGCGCCGCCTACAAGGCCGCCCTTGATGAAGTCGCGGCGACTGAAATCTCCACGCCCTCTTCCTGCTGGTTTCTCGTCAAGACTGGGACTCATATCTCATTCACCTTGTTGAGGTTCTGGATCCGGTTGGAAACACGCTCTAACTGAAGCACGGAAACACGCCCGGCGCCTCCGCCTCAATTTCCGGCCCGATCAGTCGTTCAATTTCCGCAGGAACGGGATTCTCGCCTCGATCGGGCGACCGATCCAATGGTAAAGGAAATGGTCGAGCCCCGCCCAGCGTCCCACCGGAAGCGCGGCCAGCATGAAAATCGCCACCATTTCCACAAAGTTCTTGTCCACTATTAGGGCGTGCCCCACAACCTCGGGTGCCGGCGGATAGATCGTCGGCCAAGGCGGTTGCGTCATCAACACCGAGATCAGAAACGCCCCGCCCCCCAGGCACGCCAGCCGATTGCAGAAACCGAGCAGCATGCACAGACCGATCGCCGTCAGCCCGTAGGTGACCGCAAGGTCCAGGAACTGCGCTTGCGTGTTCACAAAGGGAATCGGAACCGGCAGCTTTTCCGGAGCGGTTACCACTTGAGGGACCCTCGCACGCGACTTCTGACCGTCATCCAGGACAATAAACATCGCCATGCTCATCTCGTCGCCCATGGCATCCAGATCGGCAAGCCAGCCGTCCGCCTCGCCGCGGAGTTTCATCTGCTCGTCCCAAATCCGCTTCTTCTCGTGGGCCGCGTTGTTGACCCCCGACTTCCGCCGGGCAATGTAACGGTCCAAAGCGCCGAAGTGAGCCTCGATAGCCTCCTTGTTGTCCGTCATGAACTCTTCAAGCGACAACTCGTACTGCTTGAATGACTCGTCGACGGCCTTCACCTGCTCCTCGCTAAGACGGTTCCGTTTGACGAACTGGTCCCTTGCCTCCGTCCAGGCGGCAAGATAGACCGGGCTGGTCACCCAGCCGTCATTCGCCTTCTTCTCGTCGGCCACCGGCTCCATGGCCAGCCGCACGCGCCCGTCCAGGTCGGATACCATCGCATAAAACAGCGGCGCGAACGGCCCCTTCGATATCGTCAAAAACTCCGACGCCGAGAACTTCTCGGCATTCGCAATCTTCCACACTCCTTCATAAAAGAAGTGCCATCCTATGGTGAGCCTCAATGCCACCAAAAGCACAACGGCCAACAGGCCGATCTGATACTTCTTGCCGTTCAGGGGAAACCTCCTCTCACTGTCGTGCAGGATGCAGGTCGGTGGATGAATCACCGTGTGCGGGCAAAGGTGGGGACGCTCCGCAGTCCGCAGCAGACATACCGGCCGGGCACGGAAGTCGGCACAGACGCCCGCGCACCACCCGGCCGCTTGCGGAAAGGGACGGCTGCCAATCGCACACAAGGCGGGTAACTGGTTATCTTCGCAACTCGTCCGATTTCAGACAATTCTAACCGCCGTCAGGCAATCCCGCCAGCGCCGCAATCGACTCAAAACACCTCACAAGACAATACGACAGTTTGTTACAATCACGGCTGTCGAAAAATGGGCCCGAAATACTCCCCCGCCCGGACTTGGAGACCGGCACTCCGCCGGGGAGTACTCGAAAATCGCAGCTTGTCCGTCTATAACCTTCGCTTGAACAGGCGGACCCTTGTAAAATCCTCCACAATTGACACTCTTTCACTTCCGCGGCATTTTCTCCTCCCCGCGGCGCCACACACAACCTCCATTCTATATCGAGCCGAACCGATGCGCATCGTACTCTGCTACCCAGTCGAGTCCCACCACATCGACCAGATCCGTGCCGCTGCCCCCCAGAATGCGGAAATCATCGCTGCCGAACAAGAAAACATCCCGGAACAGCTCTTTACCGCAGATATCTTCTGCGGCCATGCCAAAGTTCCCGTCGATTGGGACGGGGTCATTGCCGCCGGGCGCCTTCAATGGATCCAATCCTCCGCCGCCGGCATGGATCATTGTCTCGTTCCCTCCGTGATCGCCTCCGACATGCCCGTCACCAGCGCCTCGGCCGTCCTGGCCGATCAAGTCGCCGAGCACACCATCGCCCTCCTCACCGCCTGGTGCCGCAGCCTGCCCGTCTACTTCCGCGCCCAGCAAATCAGGCAGTTCATCCGGCGACCCACTCGCGACCTCACCCGTTCCACCGTGGGGATCGTCGGCTTCGGCGGAGTCGGCCGCCGGCTGGCCGAGATGCTCCGTCCCTTCAAGACGCGTACCGTCACAACCGACCTCTTCCCCGCCGACCAGCCCGGCACGGTCGAAGCCCTCTGGCCCGCAGATCGACTCGATCAACTGCTCAGCCAGTCCGATTTCGTCGTGCTCTGCCTGCCCCTGAACGAAATGACCCGCGGCATCATCAATGGCGCCAAGCTCGATCTCATGCAGTCCCACGCCTTGCTGGCCAACATGGCCCGCGGCCCGCTGGTGGTCACCGACGAGCTCGTCGACCGGCTCGAAAAGGGACGAATTGCCGGCGCGGTCATGGACGTGACCGACCCCGAACCGCTCCCCGTCGATTCCCGGCTCTGGGACCTGCCCAACGTCATAATTACCCCTCATGTTGGTGGACAAAGCAGTTGGCGCATCGATAACATGACAAAACTCTTCTGCGAGAACCTCCGCCGCTGGCAAGCCGGCCGGCCGCTGATCAACTTCCTCACCGACAAGCACCTCGGCTTCCCCGTCCGCGGTGCGGGCTACCCACTCTGGACCGACGTCGTCGACTCCATTTAACGCTTCGTAAATCGAATCTTCCCGCCTCGATTCCCCGGAACCGGGTAGACCTGTCGCCTTGCCTGTCCCCCGGACAGGCCCCCTTGCTGCTCTTCCTTGTTTTCCCCGCGTGCCTTACAATTTCTCCGATGCCCTAGGAATGCTTGGCACGGACTGCCCGGTCGCATCGAGGAACCCCAATGACGACGACGACTTTTCCGGAGGGGAGTCCCACCCGAACCCTGGGCGGGTCGACCACTTCGGCTTGTCCTGACGAACTGCTTTCCTGCTATCGTACGATCATCGAGGAGAAACGGCTCAGTTGGACCGAGCACCATCACTTGATTCGCCCTCTCGGCTCAGGTGGTCAAGGTGTCGTCTATCTGAGTGAACGACGTGGTACCGACAACTTCACGTTGCCCGTTGCCATCAAGGTCTTCTCTCCCGAGCGCTACGAAGACGAACGCTCCTACAACGAAGCCATGGGCCGCATGGCGAGTATTGCTGCCCGCGTCGCTCAGATCCAGCAGGACAACCTCCTCGACGTCCACAACTGGGTCGATCGACGTTGCATCCGCATGATGGAAATGGAATGGGTCGATGGCTACGATCTCAGCCATCTCCTCCGCAACAGCATGCTCCAGTGGCTCCAGTCACGCGTCAGCGCTCGCCGCTGGACCTACATCAACCAGGTCATCGTCACCGGCGGGCCGGTCCAGCCTCGCGTCAAGCCCGGCGTCGCCATCGCCATCATCCGCGACTGCCTCGCCGCCCTGGCGGCCCTCCACCGGCAAGACATCGTCCACGGTGACGTCAAACCCTCGAACATCATGCTCAAACGGGCGGGAAACGCCAAGATCGTCGATATCGGATCGGCATTCTCCTTGGACGACATCCCCGCACGCCGAACCTGCACTCCCGCCTACGCGGCCCCCGAAGTCCTCGAAGGCGGCCCCTGCACCGCCCGCTCCGACCTCGCCAGCCTCGGATATGTCCTCATCGAGATGCTCGCCGGCGTGCCCCCCTTCGACGGCCGCACCGGCTACCGCGAACTCCTCGAAGCCAAACGGTTTCTCGCCCAGAAGCTCCCCTACCTCCTCCCCGAAGAAGTCGTTTCCAGCGACCTCCTCATGGGTTTCCTGCGTCAACTGATCGCCCCCGACCCCATGCGACGCTTCCCCAGCGCCGAAGCCGCCGACATCCTCCAGGACGGCGCCGCCGGCTTCCACCGCCAGCTCGTCAAAGGCGACCTCGCCAGCGAATACGACCACGAAATGCGCATCTGGCTCGAAGAACTCGAAGACATGCCCTAGCCTGGCCACAACCTGCGCGTTCATTGCGGGTCGCGGCGATCCAATCTCAATGGTCTCTTCGGCCGGTACAGGAGGATGGCTCGTCTTGAAGAACTTGATGATTTCCTCGATCAACGAGCCATAGCCGCCCGACTTTTCGGCCGAGAAATCCTTGGCTTTCCCCGGGGAGGAGTCCTTCGTGCCATAGATGATCGTCGTGGCGGGCGTTTTTCCTTTCCCCAAGTCGCGAAAGGTGCCGATGCGTCCATAATCCGCGAGACCGGCCATCCCCCAATCCGCTTCGCCCCCTCAGCTCTCCGCTTTTATTTCCCCACCCGATCGAGTAAGACAAGGGCATATCACGCACTCGCAAACTGGGACTTGAAGAATGAATCACACCCATCACCACAAACCCATCCGTTTCCTGGTAACACGAGCACCTATCCTCCTCCTACTCTGCGGACTCCAACTCGCCCTGGCTGCTGAACCCGCCACCAAACCCGACATCCTCCTCATCATGGCCGATAACCTCGGCCACGGCGACCTCTCCTGCTACGGCTGCCCCGACATCCAAACGCCCAACATCGACCGCCTCGCCGCCCAGGGCGTCCGCTTCACCAACTTCTACTCCAACGGGCCCGAATGCTCGCCCACGCGCACCGCCCTCCTCACCGGCCGCTACCAGCAGCGAGTCCCCGGGCTGGAGTGCGCCCTCGGCACCGGCAACGTCGGCCGCTACGACGACGCTATCGCCCTGGCTGAGAAACACGAGCTCGGCCTCCCGCCTAAAGAGTCCGTCCTCGGCCCGCTCCTCAAACAGGCCGGCTATCACACCGTCGCCCTCGGCAAATGGCATTTGGGCTACGAAAAGCACCTCCTTCCGCCCCACCACGGCTTCGACTACTTCCTCGCTTCGCTCGGTGGCACGATCGACTACTTCTATCACAACGAACCCACCGGCGAACCTGTTCTCTACGAGAACCTCACCCGGGTTACCCGCGACGGCTACTTCACCGACCTGATCACCGACGGCGCCGTCGACTTCCTCCGAAAACAGCCCGCCGGCCAACCGATCTTCCTCTACCTTCCCTACACCGCCCCCAGTGCCCCCTTCCAGCACCCCGACCGCAAACCCGATCAGCCCAAGGTCTCCCACGCCTGGGACTCCACCGATTGGCAGAAGGGCGACCGCGACACCCTGCGAGCCATCATCGAGCGGCTCGACCAGGGCGTCGGCAAGGTGCTCAAGACCGTCGAAGAAACCGGTCGGGCCGACACCGCCCTCGTCATCTTCTGCAGCGACAACGGCGCCTACCCCATCGCCGCCAGCAACGCCCCCTTCCGCGGCCACGCCTCCGAACTCTTCGAGGGCGGCATCCACGTCGCCTGCATGGCCCGCTGGCCCGGCTGCCTGCCTGTCGGCGTCGTCGACGACCGTCCCACCATGACCTTCGACCTCACCGCCTCGATCCTTGCCGCCGCCGGCTGCACACCACCGGCCGATCGCCCCCTCGACGGCGTCGACATCCTCGGCCAGATCGCCGCCGGCCAACCGTCCGAACCTCGCCCGCTCTTCTGGCGCGCCCGTCGAGCCGATCGCACCTGGCGAGCCGTCCGCGACGGCAACCTCAAATACCTCTCACGCCAGGACGGCACCGAACTGGAAGAGTATGTCTTTGACCTTGCCAAAGACCCGGGCGAAAGCAACAACCTCATTCAAACCTTGCCCGACGCCGCGACCAGGTTGAAGAGACAGATGGCGGCGTGGGAACGGAATGTCGCACCCGCCCGACGACCTGCGGTGAGAGTGAACTGATAAGATTCGCGGCCGTCCGGCGCGCCGACCGCGGCAGCGTCCGCTGTCAAACGCGGCAGAAAAGGCAACCAGCCGGGATGCCAGTCTGTCTGCCCCGCATCCCGGCCGGCGCCTATGGTTCCAACTTGCTCAAGTTGACAGCGATGCCGCAACCAACCGATCTGCGACCGCATTTGTTGATATGGGTCTGAAGGCGGTTGGCTGGCTCTCCCTCAAGAGACGAGCAATCCTCTTTCACCTCCGAACGCGTCTCTTGGCCCGAAGGCGTGCTCGCTCTCTCACGGGCGACTCTTCTGAGCCCGTTCCTTCTTTCTGCGGAGCGTCCCTGCCCCCACGGCCGCCGCGAACAGAAGCCAGGTCGAGACCGATGCCGGTTCGGGAACCGGTTGTGGGTCACCCGGAACCAGGAACGTCACCCTGCCGGGATCGGCAAATGTCACTGCATCGACACCGAATGCCCACACCGCCGAAACCATTTTTTCGTACTCGTTAAAGTCAAAGAAATAGCCAAACGCATCGGTCTTAAAATGTTCGGCTCCGTTCGCCAGGCTCACGTAAAGCTCAGTGCCCGGAGCGATGTTCGAGAGATCGACGTTCAACGTGCCAAGTCTTAGCTTATCATCGCTAGGCGTAATGAACGGGCCAGTTAGGGGGTCATCGGGCGCGACCATAATGGCGCCGAAGAAGGCGTCCTTGAAGGATACAAAAACCAACCAATGCGAGAGTGTGTCACTGTCTACGGTAAAGGCGAACCGGCTGAAGTCGGTGCCCCCCAACGTGAGCTTCGGGTCGCTTCCCCACACGCTGAGTTGAAACGCTTGCAATGTGTCGTCGTAGTCGGACGCAAAGGTCACGAAGACATCAATATCGGCCGCCGTGGAGGTGACCGATACGAGATCGAGATCGAACGTGATGACCGCGGCATCCGCCGCGCGAGCGGCCAGCATGCCGCTCACGAATGCAGACAGCAAAAGGATTCGATAGTGTGAAATCATAGGTAGCTCCTGAAAACAACGGTGTGATGGGATCAGGACGATAGCCGGCACGGCGCAATCGCTGTATCGCCGGCTCACATTGTCTATAGATAACCGTTCACGGCTTCTTGGGGATCTCGGGACCTTCCCGAAGAGTGGCGCCCCGGATCAATTCCTTCTTCTTCACGCATTCCAAAAGTGGCAATCGGGCCTGTCAAGCGTCTTCTGCCCCCCCAAGAACTCCCAATAAATTCGCTGAGCAGAATCTTCGGGAAGAATTCGATATGGGGCGGATCGAAGCTGTGATTTCGTGTTGCTTCGTTCCGTGACAGTACGTATCTTCCCGCATCATGAAAGCGCGGGAAGCGAAAACGACTGCCAACAGCAAGCGACGGGCAAAGCAATTTGCTCGCCAAGATGCTGAGATTGCTGACCTGAAGGCGCAGCGGGCTGCGGCGCTGCAGCGTATCGACAAGCTGGAGCAGGAGAACGCGCGGCTGCGGGACGAAAACATGCAGCTCAAGCAGCAGTTGGCCGCGGCACGCAAGGACTCGTCCACCTCCTCCAAGACGCCGTCGAGCGATATCGTCAATCCGAAAAAGCCGCGGGGTAAGGGCAGGAAGAAGCGGAAACGAGGCGGACAGCCGGGACACCCACGCCACGAGCGGCCCGAGTTCCCGCTGGACATGCTCGACGAAACCCTGCCCTACACACTCGACTCCTGCCCGGACTGCGGCGGCGATCTGCTCTTCTCGCGAAAGGCCGACCCGCGTGTCGTCCAACAAGTCGAGTTGATTGCCAAGCCGTTGTGGATCACCGGGCATCGAACCGACAAACAACCTGGCAGAACAAGCGATCCGCTTCGTCGTGATCGACCGCCGGATCACGCAAGGCACGCGCAGCGAAATCGGCCGCCGCTGGTGCGAGCGGATCTGGACCACCATCGCCACATGCACACAGCAACGTCGATCGGTCTTCGAATTCTTGTGGCAAACGGTGGAATCTCATCTTCGCGGTACTCCCCCGCCTTCGCTCATGCCGTCAGGCCCCTGACGGCTTCTCTCCGCTCTGCCGTTTACGCCTCTCTCCGGTGACCCCACGCTCGAGTTGCGCGCCCCCGTGAACGGTTACGAAGTGGACTACTGGCTCAAGAAGCGAAACCGTACGCTTCAACGTGAGTACTCTCAGAAGACAGCCGCATAAATCGACATCTCTGGGAATCACGCAAGGATATTTAGCCTACTCGAAACTGGGCAAGCAGACAACCAGGTCCTGGACGCCCCGCGCCCCGTAGTTTCCGTGGGCGCGCCGGCATATGGTACTATCGCCGCGCAACTACGATAGATCCGGGGCGGCGTGTGATGTATTGTGTCGCTTCGCCTAGAATCAAGGACTATGGGTTGGAGCGGAAGCCCGCCCTCCACGCCGCATCACCACGCAGGAGTCCTACCACAGCCTTATGCTGAATGGCATGCCGCGTATCCTAATCATCCGGTTGAGCGCCATCGGCGATGTGGTGCGCGCATTGCCAGCCTTGCATGCGCTGCGCGACCGGCACCCCCATGCCCAGATCGACTGGGCCGTGGAGCCGAAGGCGGCGGACGTGCTCCGCGGCCATCCGTGCCTCGACCAAGTGCTGGTCTTCGAGCGTTCGGCGCATTTGCGCGAGTCGCTGGCAGCTTTCCGGGACTTCTGCGCGCAGCTCCGTGCGAATCGCTACGACATCGCGATCGACTTCCACGGTCTGCTGAAGACCGGGCTGATGCTCCGCGCCACCAAGGCGAAGGACCACTATGCGTTCGCGCCGCCGCGTGCGCAGGAATTCAGCCATTACTTCGCCAACCACACCGTGCGCCTTCCTTCCCGGCGGATGAACCGCATCGAGGAGAACCTCGAGCTGTGCAAGGTGCTCGACGCGCGCAGCCACGCGCTCGACGTGTCCATCCATGTCCCGGACGACGTTCAGGAGCAGGTCGACGCCTACTTCGAGGACACCTTCCAGTCGGCGAAGCGCCACATCCTCATCCACGTTCCGGTGGACCGCGGGGAGAAACAGTGGCCCTTGGAGCATTTCGCCGCGCTGAGCGACCTTCTGATGGCCGACGGGCGCTTCGAAGTGATCCTGACCCAGCAGTGCGGCATTCGCATCGCGCAGCGCATAGGTCGTCACGCGCGGGCGCACTCCCGCCGCTGCCGCCTCGCGGAACAGACCGTGACCGTCTTCGCGCGTGTTGGCAGTCACCGTGCGCAGATCACGCTCGTAGAAGAGATGCCACTCGTAGTTGAGCGCGGGAATGTCGCTCAGGTGGATGCCGGCGATGGCGACAGTACCGCCCTTGCGCAAGTTTGCCAATGCGCCGGGGACGACGGTCCCTGCCGGCGCGAAGACGATTGCGGCGTCGGCGGGCTCGGGCATCTCGGCGGGGTCGCTGCCCGCCTAGGCTGCGCCCATCTCGCGAGCAAGCTGCTGGTGCCCGCCGCCGCGCGACACCACATGGACGCGGTGACCGCGGTGCTGGGCAATCTGGAAGACGACGTGCGCCGAGGAACCAAAACCGTAGAGGGCGAGCGTGCCTTCCGTCGGCAGGTTGCAGCGCAGCAGCGCGCGGTATCCGATGATGCCCGAGCACAGCAACGGCGCGGCTTCATAGTCTTCGATAGCATCCGGAATCGGATACGCATACGCTTCGGGGACGACCGCGTACTCTGCCTCGCCGCCGCTGTCGGCTTGACCCTCTGGTGCCTCGGCCATTATTCCAGCGCCTGCGAGACAACCGTCCGCCGCCCGGCGGCTTGCTCGAAGCGTCACGTTCGCCAGACTCGCGGTACTCCCACCAGACCGTGGTCGCGGCTGTACAGAAAGCCGTCGGCACCGTAGTGACGGATCTCGCCATCCGAACAGCGGAACAGGCCGTTGAAAGCGTTGGCCGGCGGAGTGCCGACGACCACCGGCGCCAAGACCTCGTCGAGTCTTCTCGGCTGCTCGGCGGATGCGCCGGTGGCGAAACAGCAGACGACTGCAAGGATCAATTTTGGGCTGTCGGTGCGGTCCATGGGCTGCCTGTTCGTACTGCCAAGTCGATGACCAGCGGAGGAAAGATGCCATTGTAAGGTCTGAAGGGTTCGCTTGCGGATGTTGCCAATCCCCCACCTCTCGCCGCGATCGCCCCGACGTCCCGTCGCAGGAGCTTGACGCCACGGATGCACTCAGACGCTTTTTCGGCATCTATGGGAAACGCCAATTCTGCGAGGACCTTGAAGTCGAAGGGTGAAGAAAAGCCGCGCCGGCGAGGCGTCAAATCGTCCTCACTGCCGGCCAAAGTCGTGAAGATGTATCTCGGTCGGACACTGCGGGTTGCTAACGCCGGAATCCTCGAAATCGGGGCATGTCCGCATTCGTCACTTCCTCCCCCCCGAGCTGACTGGCGGCCCCGATCGGTCAACGGGCTTATTTTCAGCGACCCGACCTACGGGCCTCGGTCTGGTGCCCACGAGTCCCTGTATCTTGGGGAGACCCGTACCGTGACGGCCCGTTCGGAGGTCCTGTACCACCGTCGCCAGCAGCCGGTTTGTAAGAATTCGTCCCTAACGACGGGGCTGTTCAGCAAGATGAAACTCGAGCGGTGAAGTTCACTTTTTTACATTTTCCCGAAGGGGCAAGGTTAGAACTGATCGTTAGTCGGAACGGCGAGCGTGCCTCACTCCGGCAACAACTACTCCAACTCATCCAACATCTCGAAGGTCTTTAGGTCCGTGACCTTGTGTTTTGGGCCGTCTTCGTCTTCGTCGACCAAGTTGGCAAAGAACCAGTCCCAACCGGGGACGCCGGTGAGCTTGTCGCGGTCGGTGTCATCAAAGACGGTTGGTGCGTCGCCGTTGGCGAGCGCATCTGTAGCCACTGCGATGGACTGGCACTCACTTCGCGGCTGAAACGAGGATCGGAACCGGCTTCTCGAAGTCTGTGCTGCGGCGGGCGTCACTCGTATCAATAGCCACTCCAGATCGTTGTTGAAAACCTCGTCTTTCAGGTCCGTTGCTCGATCCGTCTGCTGGTCGAAGAAGAACCAGTCGCTGCCGGCGCTGCCGGTGAGGACGTCCTCGTCTTCTGGGGTGTCGAAGACCGTTTCGCCGAGCGCGAGGCGGTAGACGAAGGCGGGGTCGCTGATCTGGGCGGCGCGGTCGAAGGAGTCGCCGTCGAGCATCCATTTCTGCATGATGGCGGTGACGGCGTCTTCATGATCCGGGCGGAGGATGCCCTCTGGACGCTGCTGGTAATCGTAGTCGTACAGGGTCCAGCCGGCGATGAGGATGTCGTCGTCCGCATTGCCCACCAGCCGATCGTTACCGCGGCCTCCGACCAGCAGATCGCGGCCGCTCTTGCCGACCAACAGGTCGTCACCGGCACCCCCCAGCAGAATGTCATGGCCAGCCCCACCTTTCAGGCGGTCATTGCCGTCGTTGCCGTAGAGCCACACTGGCAAACTAATCGAGCCAGATACCTCGAGCGTATCATCCCCCGCCCCTCCTTCCGCGACGATGCGGGAAGTCGGAGCGAACGACCCGCTGGCGAGTGCGTTGATAGCAATGACAATTTGGTCCATTGCAAAGCCCGGCGTCACCTGAACGTCGTCGGCTCCACTCGTCGCACTGGCAATCACCACTCGGGACTGAGGATCCAAGGGGTCCATCGCTTGGGAAACGGCAGGACCCTGTTCGAACGCGACAGTCAGCAGTTTGCTGCTCACGATGAAGTCGGGAAGGCTTCCATCTTCGACGTTCACGGTGCCGCCGGAGACCACTGCATCGACGCCCCGTTGAATGCTGCCGCTACTGGTCGTTACGAAGACGTTGTTCGGGACGTAAGTGACTAGGCCTGGCCCGGTCGCGTCGAGGGCGTGGTGGACTCTGTCTTCGATCCGGTATCCGGACATAATGTCGGTACCGTCCACCTGGAAGGAATTGCCGATCGCCGCGACGGACTGCTGACCGGCGTTGTAGACAAAATCACCCTCCCCGTTCACGACGAACTCGTTTCTGCCGAGAGAATCCGGCCCTCCAAGGTCAACGGTCCCGGCCAGGATTTCCACGGCGGCACGGTTTCCACCGGTGGTCTCCTCGACCTGGCAATTCCGCAGCAGGAGATTCCCGCCGGTGACCACGACGGTCGAGGCGTTGGTGGCGTTGGTAAACCGAATTCCGCCGGGCCGCGAAGCCTGCACAACGACGCTCCCGCCGCTTACGATCAGGCTTGGAGAAGATCCCGTCAAGACGACTTGGCCGCCCGCGTCCGTGATGACAAGAGTCATGCCGACGGGCACGTTCACCTCAGCTCCGTTGTAGCTTCCGCTGGTGAGAGTCACGACGATTTCCATCGGGGGATCGTCCGGCGTAAGGGGTTGGAGCCCTTCAACCGCCGCGATCACGGAGTCGAGTTCCGCAGAGTTGCTCGTTCCGATTTTCACCGTAGTATCGCCCTGCTCTTGCAGAATCTCGTTGACGACGTCCTGTAGTCCGGCCGGCGTCACTTCCGTCACTTCGATCATGTGGGTCACCGCCGTGCTGGTGCCATTGTCTTTGTCCGTTGCGGTCACTAGCACTTCGTAGATTCCAGGCGTCCGGTACGTGTGTTCCACCAACGCACCGCTGGCGTTGCCGGGGACGCGGTCCACCGTCGAGAAAATTTCGTCTCCCCATTGGAGGACATAGGTGAAGCCGGCCGCTTCGTCCGGCGGGGCGACGTCGCTCGCCATGACATTGAGGCTGATCACCTGCCCGACCACTGCCGAGTTGGGCCCGGCGGCGGAAGCCGTCGGGACCGTATTCTCGATAGCCACGGTCGCGGTATCGAAATCCACGCCTCCCTGAACGTCCTGGACGCGGAGTGCCACCCTCCTGGAAGCAGGTCCGTCGATGCCGACGGCGGAGAACGTGGGGGATGCGCCCGTCGCATCCACGTCGAAAGTGGTGCCATCGTAATCCAGGTCCCACTCGTAAAGGATGATCGCGCCATCCGGGTCCCACGAGCCGGCGCTAGAAAGCGCCACGCTCCCCCATTCGCCCACCGCGTAGTCCCCGTTAGCCTCGGCAACGGGGAGCTGGAAGCTGCCGAAGTTGGCATTTTGCGAGACGTCGCCAGCCGCCAATGTGAGCGTGTAGCTGGCGGAAGTGGGCCAGGTCCGGATCCAACCCTCCGGCGGCGATTCGGCAACCGCGTAGGTTCCCGGGCCAAGATTCAGGAACTCGTAACTCCCATCCGCGCCCGTGACGCGGTTCCGCTCACCAGCATCGAACTGACCGTTACGGTCCTCGTCCAAGTAGATGGTCCAGCCGGCCAAACCCGGCTCGTCGTCGTCCATCGCGCCGTCGCCGTCTAGGTCGTGCCACTTGATGCCGCGGATCTCGGCGGGCGGGAGCAACATCACATCTAACTGATAGTCGCCGATGCTCCCGCTGGAACCGCTCCCCGCGACGTTAGGGCTGTAGTAACGGTTGTTATAACCCGAGACGCCAACGTAGTACGTGTCCGTGGCTTCGAACACGTACCCGAATCGCGAATAGACGCCGGATCCCCCATCGTCGTCCAGTGCCAACTGGTTGCCCGAAGAATCGAACAGTCGCAACATCGTGTCCATCGATTTCCCGCCCAATGGGAGAGACGTCTGCGCGCTCAACGAGCTACCCCCCACGGCGCTGAAACGGTACAGGTCCACATCACGAGAACCGTACGAGCCGTTTCCAATCGTGCTCGTGATGGCAAACTCGCCTTCGAAGGGGCCGAGTGACATGCTTTTTGCAAATGGCAGCGTGTCCCCAATATCCGACGGGGCGGCCACGTTTAACGAGAGGCGATAGTCTCCCTTGCTGCCGTTGGAACCGCTGCCTGCGCTGCTCGGATTGTAGTAACAGTTGTTGTAGCCGGAGACGCCGATATAGTAGGTGCCGGTCGCTGAGAACGAGTAAGTGGCAATCTTGGAGTAGAGGCCCGATCCACCATCGTCGTTCAATGCCAATTGGTTGCCTGACGAATCGAAGAGACGCAACATCGTGTCCATGGAATCTCCCCCGGATGGAAGCGATGTCTCCGCAGTCAGCGATGCGCCGCGCGCGGCCTCGAATCGGAACAAGTCGACATCCTTGCCGTAATAATAATTGTCACCGATTCGAGCGTTGCGAGAATAGCTGCCTCCAGCGAGGGCCAGCGGCGTGACGAGCGCGCCGGCTAGCGTATCGCCGATGTCGCTCGGCGCTGCAGACACCACCACCACGTCACCGAAGCCTCTATTATTCGTGCCAGAGTACTCGGTTATCGTATTGGTCGAGTCGATATCCCAATAGACTTGGTAGCGGGTATCGGTGGGAATGCCTGCGGGGATCACGCCGCTCCAGGTAACGTACTGAGAGCCGAAGGAAGAGATCGATGAAGAGACCGTTGTGCTTCCCAGAGCGTAATCCGTGCCCGTCCCAAGTCGATGTAGCCCGAAAGTCACCTGGAAGCTACTGGAGGTAGCGGCCGTGCCGTTGTTGCGCACCCTTACGGTGGCCGAGAAATCGTCCCAGTGCCGCACCGACGTGTCGGAGACGGAGGCATAGCTCGTGCCGAACCAATCGTCGTAATCCAGCAGGTCGGGCCGGTTCGTCGGCGGACGTGCTGAGGCATCTGCGTTTTTCCAGTTCTGCAGGTCGTTAAATCTGCTTTCGTTGATCCGCGTTGCATAATTCCAGTCGGCGCCCGCGGCTACAACCACCCCGTTGACGTATCTTGAACCGGTGGATGAATCCCGTCGCCACATTCCGCTTCCGCTCTGTCCCGGCGTCGTATCCAACGTCCCCGCATAGCTGATAAGGTAGGCATCGGCGTCGTGGGTGGGGCCGTACGCATAGTACATCTCTTGGCCGCCCGTATTGCTTCCGAGTGCGTACGCGGGATAGCCGGCCGTGTTCAAGTACATGGGATTGTCGTAAGGATTCCCGCTCCACCACTCGTACCCAAACCAGCCCGTGAAGTCTCCGAGACTGCGATCCAACGTGATCAGGGCAAAGTCAAAGCGTCGATCCTCGTTGTAAGCCCACTCGCTGTAGGTTCGCTTGTAGGTTGCCTTGGCAACGCCGTAAGGCCTGAACAGGTTGTCCTGCCCGAGGTATACGCCGTCCACTGTGCCCCAGCCGCCGGCGTCCTTGTTGTAGAGGACGTGCCCAGCCGTGAGAACATGAAAAGAGCCCACGATGGCTCCCGAACCCCTCGAACGTGACCCGTCCGGAAAGGTGACGTCGATGTTGGCCACGCGTCGCCAAGGGATCGCGTCGGTGTTAGTTATTCGAGTCCTGTCGTCATTGCCGTGGATCCCGACAGTGGGATCGGTAGTCGGTGCGAAGAGCGGATCCGAGTCCTGGGGCATCGCCATGGCTCTGGTGTCGAGAAGCGGCATCGGCCAGTCTGCGTCCGTGAAGCTGTCGGGCTCGTGTTCCTCGGTCACGAGGCGCTCGGTGCCCGCTGGCAGTGTCCAGAGTGGATCGTCGACGATTCGCTCCAATTGTGCTACGGAATCGAACTCGAGGATTGAAAGCAACATGCGGCTTTCCAGGGCCTCCAGAGTCAGTCGCCGCCGGTGGGGCCGCTCGGCTTGCTTCCCGAAATACATGCGTCCGCCCTGCCGAACGTTGCGATCGAACCCATACCGGGCTTTTGAAGATATCACGGACATGACTTCACTCCCAATGGTCATTGAGCCGGCCTGCAAGTAGAATTAAGCGGTCCTCGCTTTGGGTGCGCAAATCTAGCCGCTCTGGAGATGCCGGGCCGGTGAGGAACATGGTTGCGAGCCTGGAGTCTCACTGGCCGCTCTTCTTGTGGTTGCTTCGGTAGCAGTGCTGGGAAACGCCCCGCCGGTCGCTACACGCCAGCAAACCCGCTAGAACCTTGCTAAGTAACTAAACGTCTCCACTCCCTCACACCTGGCGCCGACTTTTCCAAGATTCCACAAAATCCCCTCCCTTGAGCGACCGTCCTGGCCGACCGGCATTTCACGACCAGCCACCCCGATGGGCTTCCAGCAAAACATGAAGCCGCCGCTTCACTCGATGGTGGCGGTACCAGACCTGTTCGGACGCAAGACCGAGCGCGTCGGCGACGTCCCCAACGGCGCGTTCCTCTATCCAGCGAAGATGGATCAGCCGGTAATTCGTTTGGGAGACCTGCTGCTCCAAGTGGCCCAGGACGTGGCGGACCAGTCGCCGGCGCTGGGCGCGGTAGTAGGCGGCGGCCGGGTCCAGGTCGCACTGGGAGGGTATCTCCTCCGGCAGCGCAACCTGCCGAGCCGCGCGCCGGTTCTCCTTGCGAACGAAGTCGACCACCCGGCTGTGAATCAACCGCGCGATCCAGCAGCGGAAGCGGCCTTTGGCCGGGTCGGGCTCGAACTGCGGCAACCGCGTGACGATGGCCGTCCACACCTCCTGGACGCAGTCCTCCGCATCCGCCCAGCACATGCCCCGGGCGCGAACCGCGGAGCGAACCAGCGGGTCGTAAAGGCGAAAGAACTCGTCCCACGCGTGGCCCAACGGCACGCCCGGCTTGATCCCGCTGGCCAGGCAGCGGAGGAACATCTGCGTGTCTTCTAATAGTCGGAACTCGGAGCGGGGCCGAAGACGCCCTCGCACGCCACTGGGGGCGTCCAGCGTGGTCGACTCGACGATCGACTCCGCCGCGGCTTGGCAAAAGGCGAGTTGAGCTATGGTGGATAAACTGGGCAGCTCAACGGCACTGGGCGGTTCGGTGCCGGCCCCCTCCGGCAAGCCCGGGGAGATGAACATTGTGATACATGAGTCCCAGACGCGGAGCGCAGCGTCGTCTTCAATCTCGAACCTCTCGAATAAGGTTGTTTCACGGATCACGGATCTGCCCCTCGGTGATTTCCTGACTGCCGGTACGAAGACACGGCGCGTATAATCAATCAGTCACCTCCTCAAGCGCGCAGACCGAGCCGCTTGAGGGGATGCCGGGCCGGTGAGGGACTGGTTTGGCGACTGGGCCTCACCGGCCGCTTTTTGCAGGGCGCGTTTCGCGCACCGTCTTTTACGTTGGCTTGCTATGGTAAGGTGCGTTTCGCGCACCCTACGGACCAGCGGGATTCTCCGCGTCTTGCCGGAAATCGAGGGGCCCTTGGGCTTGGAGCCAGCGAGTGGCCTTGGCCTGCCAGCGCCGCGCCGCCTCAGCGTTCCCCCTTCGGCAAGCCATCCTTGCCAGATAAACGCAACGAATCGCGTCCACAGCGGTGCAGATTTCTTCGTTGGTGCTCATTGCGTTTTCTCCTCGCTGGGCGTGGCTGTCGCTGTTCATCGTATCCCTCGGTATGTTTCGTTCGACTGCCTCAGGAACCATCTCACCGTGTATCCCCGTTCTCCGGCGAAGGCTCGAAATCGGGAACGTGAAGGACTCGCACCATGCCGCTCCAGGCGACGCCTGTCCGCCAACGTGCCAGGAATTTGCCGTCGGCGGAAAACTCGATTCGGAGTATGCGTTCTTCCTGGTTGATCAGGGAGAGCAATTCCCGGCCGGTGGCGAGATGCCAGACTTTCACGCATCCCCCTTCGTCGGCCGTGGCCAACGAGCGGCCGTCGGGCGAAAACGACGCCGACCGAACGTCGTGGCGATGGCCGGTCAGAGTGAATCGTAACTGCCCGCTCTCCGCGTTCCAGAGGAGCACGTTCCGGTCGCCCCCGCCTGAGGCCATGAGGCGCCCGTCGGGGCTGAAGGCGATCGCCTCGATCGTGCTGGTGTGTCCCTTCAAGGTGTGCAGTTTCTTTCGATCGGCAATGTCCCAAATGAGCAGGTCATTCTGGTAGTCGACGGCCAACCGGGCTGCGTCGGGTGAGAACGCCGCCGCGCGCGGCGCTTTGGCAGGAAAGGCATGCACGAGCCGGCCCGTGGACGTATCGTAAAGCCGAACGGCGTCGTCTGTCTCACTCCAAAACAGGACAGCCAGTTGGCTGCCGTCGGGCGAAAGCACGAGGTCACCCGGCCCTAGCGATTCGGTGAAACCGGCGATTTTCCAATCGAGTCGCTCGGATTTTGCGACGAGGTCCCAAAGGCAGACCGTCCCGCGGAGATTCGCGGCCGCCAGGAGGTTTTGTTGGGGCGCCACGGCCACGGTCGACCAGTCGTTCTCGTTGCCGGGGAGAGTTTCCTTGACCACTCCGGTTGCCGTATCGACCAGGTGTACGCCATCCAGTTCGGCGATGGCCAGTTCGCGACCGTGTGAAGTGAAGGCAAAGTCGTGCGCCAAGTGATCCACCTCAATTTCCGCCGAGAAGCGCGCCGCGCTGGTCACGACGACCTTGCCGTCCTGGCCCGCGGAGACCAATTGTGCGGTCTTGGGGACGACGGCCATCGAATACACCCGTCCCTCGTGCCACTTCAGCGTCCTCGCCGCCTGGCCTCGCACCACTTCATCACTCTCCGCACTCCAGAAGCGGATCGATTCGTCCGTGCCGCCGGACATGATCGTTTTTCCGTCGGGCAAGAACGAGACATTATCGGCGTGGATGGAACGAGTACGGAGAAGTTGAAACGAGTCGACGTCCCAAAGTCGAACGGTTCCCGCAAGACTTGGAGTGCCGGCGGACACCAATCGCGAACCGTCGGGAGAAAAGGCCACGCTGCCGACGCCCGTCGTGTGACCGGAAAAAGTTCCCAAATGTTGGCCGGTTTCGAGGTTCCAAAGGCGGATAGACTTATCCCAACTGCCACCGGCCAATCGTGTTCCATCGGGTGAGAACGCCAGGCAAGACGCGGCTTGATCGTGGCGAAACGTCCTCTCCAGAACGCCCTCGGAATTCCAGACATTGAACCGATGATCCCTGCCCGCGGAGACCAGGCGCCTTCCGTCCGGCGAATAGGCCACCGCGAAGACCCAGCCATCCTGATGGCCTTCCAGCTTGGCGCGGCGCATGCCCGTCGCCGTGTCCCATAACGAGATCGTGCCGTCCTTCATTCCGGTGGCCAGCGTGCGACCATCGGGCGAGAAGGCGAGACTGACGAAATCGTGGCAGTCCGCGTCGAGCCTGGTTTGCAGACGCCAGCCCGCGGGCGCCGACGGATCGGTGCGGTGAATCTCCGTGACGCAGGCGAACATGTCTCCGCTGGCGGAAAAGCCGAACGGAGCGATACGATCGCCATCCAGCGAGCTTGGCAAAATGCGGGGGTCGGCCAACTCGAGTTCGCGAATCTCGTGAGTCTTCAAGTCTCGCAAAAGGACACGTTCGCTGATTGCCGCGGCCACCGTCCGCCCGTCGGGCGATATGCCGCACCAACGGACTTGGCCTTTCGAGCCGAAGGACCAATCGGGCAGCGTCCAGGTCGCCGGCCAGAGGCGAATCACTCCACCCCGGTCGCCGGACGCCAGCCAGCGGCCTTCCGGATCGAACGTCAGGCACTGCACCGCGTCGAGGTGTTGGAACAGAGTGACAAACGATTCCGACGACGCCTGCCAGATGCGGACCGTTTTGTCGAGACCACCCGTGGCGATCCACTTTCCGTCGGGCGAGATAGCAATGGACGACAACCGGTAGCGACTGCCCCGCACGGACTGCGCTGCTTTGCGAGACTCGAGGTCCCACACCACTCCGTACCCGTCGCTGCCGGCGGAAGCCAGCGTGCGGCCGTCGGGTGAAAGGGCGATCGCTTCCACTGCTCGATCATGCCACGCAAGCTCCCCTTGCGGCTCCCCGGACTTCGGATCCCACAGACGAATCGCCGGATCGTCGCCACAGGAGACCAACCGCTTTTCGTCGGGAGTGTAGAGTACGGCATAGGCCTCCCCCGAATGGGCCTTCCACTTCACGAGCTGCCGCGCGGATTTCAGATCCCAGATTCTCACCGTACCATCATCGCCGGCCGAGGCGATCGTCCGCTCGTCGGGCGCTAAAGCGACGCCGTTGACCTCGCTTTGCCCCGTTTCGATAGCGGTCAGCAACCGCCGGGTCGAAAGGTCGTAAACCCGCAGCGTAGCGTCCTCGCCTGCCGTCGCAATGAATTGGCCGCTACGCGAGCAACAAGTGAAGTAAACTGCGCCCTTGTGGTCCGCCAGTTCGGCGTTTCTCGCTTGCAGCAACTGCCGCAGGTAGTACCACTCGAAGCCGCGCAGGTCGGGCTCCGTTCCGCGGGGCCGCTGCAGATCGAGCAATTGGACGAACTGGCGGAGATCACCGTCTCGCCACGCCCCATCGGCGAGCATGATGTCCGACGCGTAGGCCATTTGCCTCGCTTCCAGTGCGCTCTCTTCGGCGGCCCGTTGCGACTGCTCGGCCAATTGCTGCAAATGCTGGGCTTCGCGGCGCACTGCCTTTTCTTCGTGGAAAGCAACCATAAACACAAGCAAGCCCAAGACAAGGACGGCCGCCAGGCTGCAAACCACCGCGGAGATCACCAGAAGCGAAGCCCGATTGCGCCGGGCGAATTTGTGGAATCGATAGATCGCCGAGGGGGGGCAGGCTTCGACCGGCTCGTCGTTGAGATACCTTGTGACATCCAGCGCGAAGCTTTCGGCCGTCTCATAGCGGCGGGTGCGATCCTTCTCCAGGGCCTTTATCACGATCCAGTCAAGCTCGCCTTGCAATGAATGCTGGAGTCGGGCCGGGTCGGTTTTATGGCGGTCCGCAACGGTTGCCGCCTGCTCGGCCGCCAGCGTGCTAAGGCGCATGCTGGGGCGCGGCGGTTCTTCTTCGCGGATGATTCTTCGCACTTCATCGCTGTCCGCTTCGCGGAGCCGGTCTTTGTCGAACGGCGTGCTGCCGGTCAAGAGTTCATAGAGCAGGACGCCCAGAGAATAGATGTCGCTTCGCGTGTCAACGTCCAGGCCGCTCATCTGGGCTTGTTCGGGGCTCATGTAAAGCGGCGTGCCCAGCATCTGCCCGTAGCCGGTGAACAATGTCCTGTCGGTAAGCTGCCGATTGGTGGCCTTGGCAATGCCGAAGTCGATGATTTTCGGGACCGCCAAATGGTCGTACATCGTGACCATCACGTTTGACGGCTTGATGTCCCGGTGGATGATGCCCTTCTGGTGGGCGTGTTGCACGGCCCGGCAAACCTGAACGAACAGCTCCAGCCGCTCACGTGTGGTCAATTCGTTTTCGTCGCAGTAGTCCGTCAGAGGGGTGCCATGCACCAGCTCCATCACGAAGTAGGGACGGCCTGAGCCGGTGGCTCCCACGGCAAAGACCTTGGCAATGTTCGGATGGTCCATCATCGCCAGGGCTTGCCGCTCGCCCTCGAAGCGAGCGATCACCTCCTTGGTGTCCATGCCCGGCTTGACGATCTTGAGGGCAACCTTCCGCCGTATGGGCTCGGTCTGCTGCGCCATATAGACGGTGCCCATCCCACCTTCGCCTATCTGCTGCAAGAGCTTGTAGCGGCCGATCATGGTGCCGGGCCGTTCGATATCCCCCTCTTTAGAAGGTATCAAGGCGAGTGCGGGCGCTTCCAGAAAGTCGTCGGTCTGGAGATCGTGGTGGAGCAGCCGGTCGACGGCGGCACGAAGCCGCTGGTTGGAGCCACAGGCGTCTTCCAGAAAGGCCGCTCGCTGTTCCCGGTCGCGCAAGTCGATAGCCTGGTTGAAGATGCGTTCGATTTCGCTTTGATCAGCGTCCATCGCTCGGTCACCCGTAGAAGAGCGGTCTACTATTACGTGCGACAAAGGGAGCGAAAAAGGGCCAGAGATCTTGGAAAAAATCGTCCTCCATCATTGGGGAGGCCGCTGCTCCATGCATTCGGACATTTCTGCATGCAGCCATGCTTTCGCATAGCGCCAGTGGCGTTTTGCCGTGGAAGCCGAGATTCCGAGCAGGGCAGCGGCTTCTTCGATGCCCATTCCGGCGAAGAACCGCAACTGGACGAGCCTGGCCTTCTGGGGTTCTGTGGCGGCCAGATTCTCCAGCGCCTGGTCGAGGGCGAGAACCTCCTCGGGACGCATCTCGCAGGCAAGATCCAGCCCCTCGAAATCAACCCGGCGATGGTCCCCGCCGTGCTTCTGCCGTGTTTTGCGACGCGCATTCTCCACCAGGATCCGGCGCATCGCTTCCCCCGCCGCCTGAAAGAAATGCCCGCGACTGTTCCATCGCTGGGCCGTTTCCACATCGGTCAGACGAATGTAGGCCTCGTGGACAAGGGCCGTCGCCTGAAGCGTCTGGTTGGGCTTCTCGGCAGCCAACTTATGAACGGCCAATTCGCGCAGTTCTTCGTAGACCAGGGAGAGAAGCTGCTCCGCAGCTTGGGCGTTGCCCAGTTCGATGTCGGACAAGATACGCGTAACGTCGGTCATGTCCTATCCCTGCTTTGGTAAGCACGATGGCAGACTCCATGATAAGGAGCGTGGTGAACATACGCAAATCGAGCGGATAATTTCAGCGTGGCTCAGGGTGATGAGATGCTGCAACCTCCAGGTGAACCTGTCTTACCGCAGTTGTGTGGTTTCCGATGACCATCGATACCGGCGGCAATGGGTTCAGACCGATCCACCGGCCCGCTGCAATCCGATTGCCGTTCCCCCTCGGATAGCCCTGAGACCCTCCCCCTCCTCAACCCGCCCCTTTTCCGCTACCCTCACCTTCATGGTCCCCAAATTCATCTTCGAAACGAGCGGCGTCAGCAAGACCTTCGGCGAAAAGGTCGTGCTGCGTAACATCAATCTCTCCTTCTACTACGGCGCCAAAATCGGCGTCGTGGGCGAGAACGGGGCGGGCAAATCGACCCTGCTCAAGATCATGGCCGGGCTCGACACCGACATCGACGGCACCGCCGCCATCGCCAAGGGCATGCGGGTCCGCTATGTGGCCCAGGAACCGATCGTCTACCTCGACAAGACCGTCCGGGAACACCTGCTGTTGGCCGTCCAACCGGTCCAGGACCTCCTCGACCGGTTCAACGAAATCTCCGCCAAGATGGCCGATCCCCAGGAAGAGGCCAATTTCGACAAGCTCATGGACCAGATGGGCAGGCTCCAGGAAGAGATCGATGCAGTGGGTGGCTGGGAACTCGACCGGCTCATCGACATCGCCTCCGACGCCCTCGTCCTGCCGCCCGACGATGCCCTCGTCGGCCAACTCTCCGGCGGCGAACGCCGCCGCGTGGCCCTCTGCATGGCCCTCCTCGAGAAGCCCGATCTGTTGCTCCTCGACGAACCGACCAACCACCTCGACGCCGAAACCGCCAAATGGCTCGAACAGGCCCTCCGCGAGTACCACGGCACAGTCATCGTCGCCACCCACGATCGTTATTTCCTCGACAACATCACCAAGTGGATCCTCGAACTCGATGGCGCCCGCGGCATTCCCTTCGAGGGCAACTATTCCTCCTGGCTCCAGCAGAAAGCCGAACGGTTGCGGCTCATTGAGAAGAAGGAAACGCAGCGCCAGAAGACCCTCCAGCGGGAACTCGACTGGATCCGCAATTCCCACGAAGGCCGCCGGCAGAAAAATCAGGCCCGCATCAAGTCCTATGAGCAACTCGCCGGTCAGCAGACCCTCGACAACAAGAGCGAGGTTCTCATTCAGATCGCCCCCGGCAGCCGCCTGGGCGAACGCGTCTTGGAGGTGAAAAACCTCAGCAAGGGCTTCGAGAGCGACGGCCAGAAGCTGACGCTCCTGGAGGACTGCTCCTTCAACGTCCCCCGCGGTGCGATCGTCGGCGTGATCGGCCCCAACGGCACCGGCAAGACCACCCTCTTCCGCATGATCGTCGGCGACGAGAAACCCGACTCCGGCACGATCGAACTCGGCCCCACCGTCGAGCTCTCCCACGTCGACCAGCACCGCGACGCCCTCGACGACAGCAAGTCGATCTTCGAAGAGATCACCGACGGCAAAGACACGATCGAGTTGGGAAAGATGTCGATCAACTCCCGCGTCTACGTGGGCCGCTTCAACTTCCGTGGCAGCCAGCAGCAGAAGAAGGTGGGTGAGTGCTCCGGCGGAGAGCGCAACCGCATCCACCTCGCCAAACTACTCCGCCGCGGTGGTAACTTCCTCCTCCTCGACGAGCCCACCAACGATCTCGACGTGAACACCATGCGAGTCCTCGAACAGGGCCTGATCGACTTTCCCGGCTGCGCCATGGTAATCAGCCACGATCGCTTCTTCCTCGACCGCATCTCGACGCACCTGCTCGTCATGGAGTACGGCAAGACCACCTGGTTCGAAGGCAACTTTGCCGATTACGAGGAGACCGTCCTCGCCCAAGACCCCGCCCGCACCGGCCACCGCCGCAGCAAATACAAACGGCTGACCCTGCGCTAGCACGCCGGATACGTTTTGAACGTGCTTGTAGGTACCGGGCGCCGCACGGTTCCTGAAGTTCCGAGCGATCTTCCACTTCAAGGACCTCTGTGGCGTCGAGGACCCACTCTGTCAACGGGCCGTTCCGAACCGAGGTAGGGTGCGTCTCGACGCACCAAGCCCTCCGGCACGTCCGCATCCTGCATTGGCCTGACAGACAGTTGACTTCCGCCCCTCCACCGCGTAAAACCTGAGGCGCCGGCTCCCGCAACCCGGGCCCGTGTCGGCCTGCCCTGCCCCCCAACTTTCCGCCTACCCTGGAGATCGAACCATGCCCGACCATCCCACCCGCCGTCAATTCCTCGCTGCAGTCTCGGCCGGAGCGGCCATGAGCTTCACCGCCGCCAGCTACGCCAAAGTCGTCGGCGCCAATGAGCGGATCGCCCTCGGCCTGATCGGCTGCGGCGGCCGCGGTTACAGCGCACACATGGGCGGCGTCCACCCCCACGATAAAGAGCAGAACGTCGAGTTCACCGCCGTCAGCGACCCCTGGACTATCCGCCGCGAGCGTGCCGCCGCCCGCGCCCAGGAGTGGTACGGGCGCCCCGCTCGGCAGTTCGTCTCCTATCGCGAAATCCTCGACCTCAAGGACGTCGACGCCGTGATGATCGCCTCCTGCGACCACCACCATGCCGTCCATCTCGAGGCGGCCGCAAAAGCCAAGAAAGACGCCTACTGCGAGAAACCGCTCGCCATGGATATGGAGTCGCTCAACCGCTGCTGCGACGCCGTCAAACAAAGCGGCATCGTCGCCCAAATGGGCACCCAAGTCCGCAGCTACGCCACCAGCACCGGCTGCCGCGAACTGTTCCGCTCCGGCAAGGTCGGCAAGGTCTCGCGGATCGAACAGTGCCGCAACAGCACAAGACCCTATTGGTACTCCTGGATGCAGCGCGCCGAGCCGATCCGCGAAGAGGACGTCGATTGGAAGGAGTTCCTCATGGATCGCCCCATGCGCCCCTTCGACGGCAAACTGCTCACGGGCTGGTACGGCTACCGCGACTTCTCCGACGGCCCGATCGCCAATCTCGGCTGCCATTTCATCGACCTCTACAACTACATCGTCGGCACCACCCTTCCCGTCAGTTGCGTGGCCCAGGGCGGCACGTTCACCTGGAAGGACGAGTATGGTTTCACCTGCCCCGACCAGGCGCAGGCCGTCTGGATCTATCCCGAAGGCCTCATGGTCAGCTACACGACCAATTTCGGCAACGGAAACGGCAACGTCCTCAAAATCTACGGCGATCAGGGGACCATCGACCTGACGTCGTGGCAGGCACCCACCTATTCCAACGCCGGCGCCATCAAAACGACTAGCCTTCCCAAGGAAGCAACGCCCGTTCCCGCCGTGGAAACTCCCGACCATTTCCTCGACTGGCTCCAGTGCCTGCGCACCCGCCAGACGACCAATGCGCCGATCGAGGCGGGTTATCAGCATTGCGTGCCTGCCCTCATGGCCATGCGTGCCATGGACACCGGCCGGCGGCAAATCTACGACGCCGAAAAACGGGAAATCCGCGAAGGATAGAATTTCGCCGATGCCGGGATTCGTTTGACCCGCTGCCGTAGGCGAGGCACGGATGTGCGACCCGTACGTCATTCCCGCGCAGGCGGAAATCCAGAAGTAACTTCACGTGCAATTCACGGCTCGGTGGCTGGGGTCGAGCGTTGGCGAGCCCCCCGGCCACCTTGCCGGCGTCGCCCGACTCGAAGGAATCTGAGCCACTATGCGTAGACAATCGCAGCCTTTCCTGCGACGAACACCCGGCTTGCTCATCCTGTCCGTCGTGTGTGCGCCGCTGCACCAGGCCTTCGGCAACGATCTGATCGAAGAACTCCGAACGCTTCCCTACAAGATCGTCTTCGAAAGCTGCCGGGAGGGGAACTGGGACCTGTTCCTCGTCCGTGCGGACGGCTCCGACCGCGTCAATCTCACCAACACGCCCGACGTCAACGAACTCTACCCCCACGTCTCCCACGACGGCACGAAGATTTGCTTCTCGGTCGACGAGGGTGAAGGGGAGAACAAGACCCGCAGCGTCTACTGCATGAACGTCGATGCAACCGGGCGGCGGCTCGTGGCACCCAATGCCCGCGACGCGTGTTGGGCAGCCGATGACGGAAGTATCGTCTATCTCAAAGACGAATTCACAAAACTCGCGTTGATCGACTATGCCACCAAGGGCGTTTTTCTCTACGACGTCGAATCGGGACGGAGCCGGCCCCATCCCAACCCCGAGTTGGAGCATCTCTACTGCATCAGCGCCACGCCGGACGGGAAGTGGTACCTGGCGACCGTGCACGGCGGCATGGGCTTCGCCCACAACATCCTGGCGATTTCGGCCCAGGGCAACCGGGTCGTCGATCTCAAGATTCCCGGCTGCCGGCCCGACGTCAGCCCCGATGGCCGGCGCGTCGCCTGGGCCTCCGGCGATTACTCCCTCGCCGTCGGCGATTTCGACTTCTCCGGTCCCGAACCCCGCGTCGTCAACGCCCACGACATCCTCACCAGTCCCCGGCCGTGGAAGATCCAGCACGTCGACTGGTCCCCCGACGGCCGGTACGTGGCCTTCAGCCGCGGACCATACAAGAAGGGTCTGGCATTATCCCCCGCACTGGTCGGCCTCGTCGCCCCCGACTGGAACATCTGCGTCGCCGACGCCGGCACAACCAACCGCTGGACCGCCATCACCACCGACGGCAACAGCAACAAAGAACCCGATTGGATCCCGATCCCCGAGAGCAAACCCTGATTGTAGGACAGGTTTGTAACCTGTCACGGTGAGATGGGATGCAATCCCGTCCTCCAACCAAACACCAGCCCAACAGATGATTCTCGGAAGCCCCCAGGAGGTACGTCATGACCGCTGTGCGACTAGACCGGATGCCCTGCTGTCGACTTCTCGAGGCCGTGCCAGTGCTTCTGACACTCGCCTTCTCCGCTGCTCTCACGCCATCGCATTCCTTCTCCGCCGATCAGCCCGCGGCCCAGCCCAACCTGATCCGGCAGGAAAACAGCCGCGAGGGCGCCACCGACTGGCAACTCACCCGAGTCCGCCTCGACCGAGCCGACGGCTGCCGCTCGCCCGCGATCGAAGGCTACTGCTCCAAGCAGAGCGTGGCGGCGGGCGAAAAGCTCCAGATCATGGTCTCCACCGATCCGGCCGAGAAGTACAAACTCGAAATCTTCCGCACCGGCTGCTACGGCGGACGCGGTGCGCGCTTGATGACCACCCTCGGACCCTTCGAAGGCAAGCCCCAGCCCGTGCCTGCACCCGACGAACGGACCTTGCACGAGTGCAGTTGGGAACCTGCCACCGAGTTGACAATTCCCGACGATTGGCCCAGCGGTGTCTATCTGGGCCGGCTCACCACCCTGCCCCCGCCAGACGAGCGGCCTTACTGGCAAAGCTACGTCATCTTCATCGTCCGCGACGACCGGCCCGCCGATGTGCTCTTCCAGTGCAGCGACAATACCTGGCAGGCCTACAACGGCTGGCCCTACAAGTTCTCCGTCTACACGCACCCCAAAGGCGGCCAGGGCCCCTGGGCCGACGTCAGCTTCGATCGACCCTACGGCCGCGAAGCCCAGTATTCGGGCATCGTCAACGATCCCCTCTCCGTCGGTTCCGGCGGCTATCTCACCTTCGAATTCCCCCTGGCGTACTTCCTCGAACAAGAAGGCTACGATGTAAGTTACTGCTCCAACAGTGATATGTTGACCCCCGATCGCGGTCTCAAATGCAAGGCCTTCGTCAGCGTGGGCCACGACGAATACTGGGATATCCGCCAGTACGAAAGCGTCGTCGCCATGCGCGATGCGGGCGTCAATCTCCTCTTCCTCTCGGGTAACGCCGTCTGCTGGGTCAGCCCCTTCAGAGCCGGCGCCGACGGGCGCCCCAACCGCATCATCTTCCGCGGCGGACCTTACGGCGGCAACAACCAGTGGATCGAAGAACGCATCAAGGCCCACGGCCCCTTCCCCGAACGCGGACCCGACGAAGGATACCTCATGGGCGCCCGCAACCTCCGCCCCGTCAACGGCGGCGGCGACTGGATCTGCACCAAACCCGACCACTGGATCTTCGCCGGCACAGGCATGAAAAAGGACGACTCCGTCCCCGGCCTTATCGGCTGGGAATACCACGGCGACCCGCCCACCGACCTCCCCGGCCTGGAAATCGTCGGCCAGGGCATCGCCTGGCAGGGCGGCGTCGTCCCCTCCCCCTGGACCGCCACGATCTACCCCGGCCCCAAGGGAAACTACGTCTTCAACGCGGCCACCATCTTCTGGTCCCAGGGCCTTAGCATGCCGCCCGGCCACACCCTCCCCTGGTCCCACTGGAGCCGCCCCCACGGCCCCGATCCCCGCGTCCAGCAAATCACCCGCAACCTCCTCACGCGCGCCGGCTGCCGGCCGTGAGGAAATCTGACGGAGCCGGTTTGAGAGCGAACGACTTGGTTCGATCAATCAAGATGGGGACACCGTCCCCAAGGAGGAAGCCATGAAGTGCCTTGGGATTGCGAGTCTGCTGGTGTTGGTGGTGCCTCTGATGGCGCTGGGTGAGCCCCAGCTCACGCATGTCGATGTCTACACCTCGGGCGCCGACGGTTACAAGATTTACCGCATTCCAGCGATTGAAACTGCCCCCGACGGCTCGCTCCTGGCCTTTGCCGAGGCCCGCAAATACGGCGGAAGCGACCCCGGCATGGGCAAGCAGGACATCGATCTGGTGCTCAAGCGGAGCACCGACGGCGGGCTGACATGGTCGCCAATGATGGTCATCGAGGATCCCGGCGAGCTCTGGTCCGCCGCGAACCCGGCCACCGTGGTCGATCGGCAGACCGGGCAAGTCTGGGTCCTGTATCTGCGTTCGCAGCCGGAGCGAAGCACGGCCACGTCGCGCCCCGGCACCGACGACATGCAGACCCTCGCCCGTTATAGCACCGACAATGGCCTCACGTGGTCCGAACCCCTCGATCTGACGAAAGTCGCCCGTGACTACGACGACCCCACCTGGCAGGCGAGCGTGGTCGGGCCCGGCGGGGCCATCCAGACCAGAAGCGGCCGCCTCGTGGCGCCCGTGTGGAAAGTGATGCCCTACAACGTGCTGGCGATCTTCAGCGACGACCACGGCCAGACTTGGCAGCGGGGCTCGGTCATGCCCGGCAGTCAGGGTGGCGACGAAGACCAGGTCGTGGAGTTGGCCGATGGCCGGCTCCTGCTGGACATCCGCCAGAACAGCGGTCCGCATCGCCTGCTGGCCACCAGCAGCGACGCCGGCCAGACGTGGTCCGAGCCGCGGCCGGGGGAATCCGTGACTCCCGTAGCCTGTGCCATCGAGCGGCTCACACTCCAATCGGCAGGCGACGATCGCAACCGGATCATCTGGACCGGCCCCAGGGGGCCCGGCCGCAAGACCCTGGTCGCACGCGTGAGCTACGATGAAGGCCAGACCTTCACGGGCGAGCGACTGATTGCCGACGAGCCGGCCGCCTACTCGGACCTCACGGTGCTCAAAGACAAGTCCGCCGGCGTCCTCTGGGAACGGGGAGACTATCGCTTTATCACCTTCACCCGTCTGAGCCTGGAGTTTCTTGAGCCCAAGGGTCCGTGATACGTCCAGCCCGTCCCCGAGGAGCCCGCGTCAGCCATCGTTGCAGGCCTGCCGGCCGGGGACCACTACCCGGACCGTTTCTTAGGCGCGCGCCGTGCCGGAATTGCCGAGACTACCCCAGGTTTTGACATGCCATCAAGCATCATTACAATTGGGGGGGGCCGACAGACCAACCGGCCGCTACGGCCGCGCGGTTGCTTTGGACCACCTGAAGGACTTGTCTCCGATGAACAGCAAGATGACACGCACGCTCGTCGCCGTTACCCTGTCCCTGCTCTTCCTTCCGCCGGCGGCCTTGCAGGCGGCCCAGGGCAAACCCGCCCCACCCAATATCCTCATCCTGCTTGCCGACGATCTCGGATTCTCCGACATCGGCTGCTACGGCTCGGAGATTGCCACTCCGAATCTCGACCGGCTGGCGGCCGGCGGGCTGCGGTTCAACCAGTTCTACAACACGGCTCGCTGCTGGCCCACGCGCAGCGCGCTGCTCACCGGCTACTACCCGCAGCAGATTCACATGGATCCGCCCCAGGGGAGGTTGCCGTCATGGACGCGCACGTTGCCGCAACGGCTCGAACCGATCGGCTATCGCAGCTATCAGTCCGGCAAGTGGCATGTCATGGGCGCTCCCAGGCCGAACGCCGACGGCGGGTTCGACCATTCCTACGACCTGGAAGATCACGACCGGAATTTCAACCCGCAACGCATCATCGAAGATGATCGCCCGCTGCCCCCCGTGGAGAAAGACAGCGGTTACTACACGACCACCGCTTTCGCCGACCATGCGATCCGCTGCTTGAAAGAACACGCCGAGAAGTACCCTCGCCAACCGTTCTTCTCGTATCTGGCGTTCACGGTGCCGCACTTCCCCTTGCACGCCCCGCCCGAAGACATCGCCCGCTATCGCGACCGTTACCTCGAGGGCTGGGACAAGCTCCGCGAAGATCGCTGGCAGAAGCTGCGCACGCTGGGGATCGTCGATTGTTCCCTGGCGCCGCTGGAACCCGCATTCACGCCGCGTTACTTCAAGCCCGGCGTCATGGAGATACTTGGGCCGGGCGAGATCGAGCACGCCGTGCCCTGGTCGCAATTGACGGACCAGCAGAAGCAGTATCAGGCCGCGAAAATGGCCATCCACGCCGCCATGATCGACCACATGGATCGCCAGATCGGGCGCGTGCTCGACCAGGTGCGCACGATGGGTGCCTGGGAGAACACGATCACGTTCTTCCTTTCCGACAACGGCACCGATGCCACCCTCCTGGTACGCGGCGACGGCCACGACCCCGCGGCCGCGCCCGGCTCCGCCGCATCCTTCTTCTGCCTCGGGCCGGGCTGGTCGAGCGCGGGCAACTCCCCCTTCCGCCGCCACAAAGTCTGGACGCACGAAGGCGGCATCTCCACGCCGCTGATCGTCCATTGGCCCAAAGGCATCGCTGCGCACGGCGAGCTGCGCCACGATGTTGGCCATGTTATTGATTTGGTCCCCACGCTGCTCGAGCTCGCAGGTGCCCAACCGGAACCCCCGGCAGTTGCGCCTCCGCTCCCCGGCCGCAGCCTCGTGCCGGCCTTTGCCAAGGATCGAAGCGTCGCTCGCGACAACGTCTTCTTCCACCACGAGGGCAACCGCGCGTTGCGCATCGGCGACTACAAGCTGGTTTCCGCTCGTGAGGACGGCGACCAGTGGGAGCTCTTCAACCTGGCCACCGACCGCTCGGAGCAACATGACCTCGCCGCCGCCCAGCCTGATCGAGTTCGTGACATGGCCGCTCGCTGGCAGCAGTTGCAGGACCAGTTTACCCGCGACGCGGGCCCTGTATCCCCGCTGCCCGGCCCCAAGCCAATCGCCCGGAAAAAAAGCCGCCAATAATTGAACAGCCCCACTTCTGGATTGTGCACGGCGCTGAAACCGTTGCTATAAGATCGTTTAACGCCCAGCCGAAGGCGCCGGCCTTCGAACAGCCCTATTCCACTAACCTCAAAGATCATGAAGTTTTTCACAAAGACTCGCGACCAACGGGAGCAGACCATTCCAGCCGAGCGGCAGCGCGTATTGGCTGGCGGCCTTGCCGCCCTATGAAAACCTATCGAATCGCACTCTATCCGGGTGACGGAATTGGACCGGAAGTCGTGGAGGCCGCACTTCAGGTAGTGGAAGCCGCCGAGCGTGTTGTCGGCGGATTCCATCTCGACTGCCGGCGCTTCGACTGGGGCATGGCCCATTACGAGCGTCATGGACGGGTGGTGCCCGAAGACTTCCTCACCACGCTCCGAGGCTTTGATGCAATCTTCCTGGGAGCAGTCGGCTGGCCGGCGCGTTTGCCTGACAGCGTCACACTGGCACCGTTGATCCAGATGCGTCAAGCGTTCGGCCTTTATGCGAACGTTCGGCCCGCCCAAACCTTCCGCGGCGTCTCAGGACCCTTGCGCAGCGATCGGCCGATCGACCTGGTGGTCGTGCGCGAGAACTCTGAAGGTGAATATGCCGACAACGGCGGAACGCTGGCAACCGGCACGGCCGACGAGGTGGCAGTGCAGGGGGCGGTCCACACCCGCCGAGGGGTCGAGCGGATCCTGCGCTTCGCGTTCAACCTGGCCCGCACGCGAACACGGAAGCTGGCCATGATTACCAAGTCCAACGCCCAGCCCCACGCCTACGGCCTGTGGGACCGGGTCCTGATCGAAATGGCGTCGGATTTCGCCGATGTCGCCGTGGAGAAACTGCACATCGACGCGGCCACGTTGCACCTGGTCAGGCGCCCGCACACGTTTGATGTGATCGTCGGTTCAAATCTTTTTGGCGATATCCTCAGCGACCTGACGGGCGGAATCACCGGCAGCCTGGGACTGAACGCGTCCGCCAATCTCGATCCCGGGCGAACCTGCCCGTCGTTGTTCGAGCCTGTCCACGGCTCCGCACCGGACATCGCCGGAAAAGGCACCGCCAACCCCACGGGCGCGATCCTCAGTGCCGCCATGATGCTCGATTGGCTGGGGCAGCACCAGGCTGCCGCCGCGCTGCGCAGGGCCGTCGAACAGGCGTTTGCCGACGGGAATCTGACGGAAGATCTGGGCGGAAAGCTCACCACGGCTGAATTGACGACCGCAGTTGTCGCGCGGGTGAAGCCCTGAGCGAAGTCTGTTGTAACTCGCCTCAGAAGTCGTCAATAATTTGCTTGGGGACTGTCCCCCTTCAAATTCGGAAAACAGTCTCTTGGCGCCTTCTTAGCAGATCGGAGATTACCATCATGAAACACAGGCTCGTCCTCCTTGCCTCGCTACTGCTGATCCCGGATGCCCCGCTTCACGCGGCCGACAAGCCCAACCTCGTCCTCATCTTCGCCGATGATCTCGGCTACGGCGATCCCGGCTGCTACGGCGGCACGCTCGTCCCGACTCCGGCGGTTGATTCGCTCGCTCGCGACGGCGTGCTCTGCACCGACGGCTACGCAACCGCCCCCGTCTGCGCTCCGAGCCGTTGCGGGCTGATGACCGGCTCCTACAACCAGCGATTCGGTATGCAGTGGAACGATGACCGCAGGAAGTACTCGATCGGAGAACACAAACTCCTGCCGCAGGCGCTGCGGGCCGCGGGCTACGTTACCGGCCACGTCGGCAAATGGAACATTCCCGTCGATGCCAGGGAGTGCTTCGATGAAGTTTACGACCTGATCGACTGGGAGGCGGATTACTTTCCCGATGCCGACGGCCATTACCACGGCGTCGATAGCGACACTGAATTCGCCTCCAGTAAGCGGCAAGGCGTTTGGGGACCGGAGCGGCCCGGCGACGAATACCTCACCGACCGCATCGGCCGTCACGCCGTCGAGTTTGTGGAAAAACATGAAGGCAGCAGCAAACCGTTCTTCCTCTACCTGGCTTTCAACGCCGTCCACACCCCGCTCCACGCGAAGAAGGAACACTCCGCCCGCTTCGGGGATCTGCCGATCCCGCTGAATTTCTACGCTCCGATGGTCGCCTCGATGGACGAGAACATCGGGCGAGTCCTGGCCGCGTTGCCCGACAACACCCTGGTCGCATTCACCAGCGATAACGGACCCGCCAGGATGCCGGTCGATAAGTGGCCCGGCGGTTGGCCGACCGGTGTGCTGGCCGGCAGCGCCGGTCCGCTGGGCGGACACAAGGCGCAGTTCCTCGAGGGCGGCTTTCGCGAACCGTTCCTGCTGCGCTGGCCCGCCCAGCTCAAGCCTGGGAGCGTCTATCGCCAGCCCGTCAGTACGATGGACCTCTATCCCACGTTCTGCGCCGCCGCCGGCGTTCCCGTGCCTGCCGGCACGCGTGTCGACGGCGTGAACCTGCTGCCCTATCTGACCGGCGAGAAACCCGGCGCGCCGCACGAGATTCTCTTCTGGAAAAACGGCGAGAACGGCGCAGTCCGCCAGCGCGACTGGAAATTGCTCGTCAGCCAAGGGCAGCCCAAGCTTCAACTGTTCAATCTCGCCGACGATATCGGCGAGACCCGCGACCTTGCCGGCGAAAAACCGGAATTGGCCGAACGCCTTCACAAGGCGTGGCTCGACTGGAGTGCGACGCTCCCGCCCCGTGCCAATCCGGTCACCAGCAAGCCCGCCACCGCCGGCGCCAAACCGGCACAAGATCGCGCCGCCCTCTTCGAGTTGAAAGACAAGAGCCGCGACGGCAAACTCAGCCGCGAGGAATTTCTCGCCAACCAGATCGACCCCGAAACTGCGAAAACGCGCTTCGAAACTTGGGACAGCGACGGAGATGGTTTCCTCAGCCGTGAAGAATTCGTCACCATGCGAGGCAAATAGCGGCGCGCGTTGGCGGCGATTCGTGGGATCAGTGTTCCTCTCTCTCGCTTCTCGTGAACAAGATCAGCGTTCGCCGGAATGTACCCAGCGTATGGGTGCGATCTGGATGCCTTTGAGTGACGGCAGCAGGGCGGCCATATACCAGCGGTCGCCGACTTGAATGATCTCAGGTGCAGCGACCGGCATGCGGGAAACGAGGCAGTCGTCGGTTCCGGGACCGAAGTCGAGCGGGTCTTTCGTACGAAAGACGCTTGTTTGAGCGTTCTGACCGTAGCGTTGCGTCCGCCAGAGATAGAAATGACCCGACGGCTCATGGTAGACGACGTGAGGACACTCGGACGAATAGGCGTTATCCCCCGACGATCCGCCTGCACTAACGACGACCGACGCGCTCCACGCGTGCAAGTCTTTGGACGTCCGGCAATAGACGGCGCCTTTTCGCTTGGGGAAGGCCGTGTAGTAACAGTGCCAGGCATCGCCGGCTTTCAAGACCATAGCGTCGCGGGTGTTGGTCCAGTCCTCAGGATCGGTGTCTTCGGTGAAGAGTTGCGGCCGCCCCTCGGTGTTCCGATAGCGAGTGAACTCCTTTCCATCGGTGCTCGTGGCCAAGCAGATGTTGCGCCAGTCGCCGTAGAACATGTAGTAGACGCCGTCGTGCTTGATGACGTGGGGGGCCTGCAATCCGCCGAGGGTCTCACCCAAGGCGGGATCGGCGACCATGGCGATTCCCTTGGGCTGCCAGTCGGCATCGGTCAGTTGTTTTCCTTCCCAGCGGTAGAAGAGCCGGGTGCTGCCGCCGCACTTCGTCTTGCGGATGCAGGACCAGAGCTGCCAGGCGCCGTCGGCCGCCTGCCAGACGGCGAAGTCGACGGGCTGTTGATCGGGAGAAGTCCACTCGCCCAGATCGGGATCACCGGCCACCTGCCACCAGGGGCCGGTGATTTCGGGGACGAACATGGGGGATTCGGAGCCCTCGGCGGCCCGGATGCCAGAGCAACTGAGGCTCAGGACGGACGCAACAATGCCAACGAGGATCTTCTCCATAACCGAAGCCTCCGGTGCGGATCGAGGGACCATCTCCCGGCAGGCTTCCCGCGGACTTCATCGCCGCGGGGCCGCGCGGGGTTGCGAACGGTATTGCCAATGGCGATAGTGTATCTGAAGCCAAGAGGTTCCGCCACACTTTCACCACGTTTCACGCCGCGACCACTGACGAGGTTATTCCATGAGAACAGGAATGTTCCGAAGGATATTATTGGCTACGCCATTAGTGTTTATTGCGGCCGGTCTCTGTTCGCCGGCTTTGGCCGCAGACCTCGAAAAGCGACTCGTCGCCCACTGGACGCTCGACGACGCAGGAACCGAAAAGGTTGCCGACGCTGTCGGTCGGCATCCCGCAACCGTCCACGGAGCTGCCCCATCTGCCCCAGCACCGATCGGCACGGGCTTTCACTTCGACGCCGACAACGACACTTATATCGAAGTGCCCGAGACGCTGCAACTCAAGGGCAACCAGATGACCGTTTCGGCCCTGGTCAAACCCGAGCGATTCAGCCCGGCCGATTTTACGAATCAGGCCAACAGCCGCAACGGGATCCTTGGCAGCGCCGACGCCAACTTGATCTTCTCGCTGACCGACGGAGGGCGCGTCACTTTCATTTGGGACGCGGCCGACAACAAGTATCAAACGATCATCACGGATCCTGAAGTGGTCGTGCCGGCCGGGGAGTTTTCGCACGTGGCGGTCACGCGCGACGGGCCGACGATGGTGATCTACATCAACGGGGTCCGCATTGGCCGGGACGAGGCCTGCTCGGACGCTCCCTTCCAGCCTTTCGACCGATTGCAGATCGGACGGGTCAACGGCACGCCCCATCGCGACTTCCACGGCACGATCGACGACGTGCGGATCTACGACCGGGTGCTGTCGGCCGAGGAAATCGGCGCATTGGCGGCACTGGCCGGCCTCCGCGGGAAGAAGCTCCCCGGGCCGCCGCCCGAAGCGCGACCGCTGGCGCGACTGAAGTACAACAATCCCGGTCTGGTGGTCGACCTGGGCGTGGGGCTTTGGGCCTGGCCGCTGCCGATGGATTTCGACGGCGACGGCGACATCGATCTGGTCGTCTCGTGCAGCGACAAGCCCTACCATGCCACGGTTCTGTTCGAGAACCCGGGCGGCGATGCCAAGATGCCCGTCTTCAAGCCTGCGGTCAGTCTCGGCGAGCCCCGGGGGAATTGTTGCGTCTCTGTCGTCGACGGTCAGGTCCGCGTGACGACCCCGGGACGCGAGCATCCCGACTTCCGCAACACGGGCTTGGATCAATCCGTGCCGATTCCGACCGATCCCTCGATCCACACATTTCCCGGCAAATTGCGGGCGAACCAGTGGAGCTACGCCGACTACGACGGCGACGGGGCGGCCGACCTGATCGTCGGCACGGGCGATTGGTCGGAGTACGGCTGGGACAACGCCTACGACGAGAAGGGCAACTGGACGAACGGCCCGCTCCGCGGCCGCGTGTACGTGTTGCGAAACGAAGCCGACAACAAGCAGCCGAAGTACGCGGCGCCGCAGGAGATCGTCGCGGGCGGCAAGCCGGTCGACGTCTACGGGATGCCCTCGCCCAACCTGGCCGACTTCGACGGCGACGGCGACCTCGACCTGATCTGCGGCGAGTTCATCGATAGCTTCACCTGGTTCGAGAACACCGGTACGCGGACGCAGCCCAAATACGCCGCGGGACGGCCGCTGACGCTTGACGGCAAACCGTTGCGAATGGAACTCTGCATGATCGTGCCCGTGGCGATCGACTTCGACAAGGACGGCGACGTCGATCTGATCGTGGGCCAGGAAGACGGCCGGGTGGCGTTTGTCGACAACACGGGCAAGACGGTTGATGGAATGCCCCAGTTCGCCGCACCGGTCTTCTTCCGGCAGGAGGCCGACGAACTCAAGTTCGGTGCGTTGGTCACGCCGGTCGGCTTCGATTGGGACGACGACGGCGATGAGGACCTGATTTGCGGCAACACGGCCGGGCATATCGGGTTCATCGAGAACCTGGACGGCGGCGACCCGCCGCGTTGGGCGGAACCAAAGCTGCTGGAGGCCGGCGGAGAGACGCTGCGGATTCTGGCCGGCCCGAACGGCTCGATCCAGGGCCCGTGCGAGGCCAAGTGGGGCTACACGACGCTCAGCGTGGCCGACTGGGACCACGACGGCCTGCCCGACCTGGTCGTCAACTCGATCTGGGGCAAGGTCGTCTGGTATCGCAACGAGGGGACGCGAAAACAGCCCAAACTGGCGGCGGCCCAGCCGATCGAGGTCGAGTGGAAAGGCACGCCGCCCAAGCCGGCCTGGAATTGGTGGAACCCCGGACCGAAGGAATTGGCGACCCAGTGGCGAACCACGCCCGTGGTAATCGATTTCGATTCCGATGGTCTCAACGACCTGGTGATGCTCGACCACGAAGGCTATCTTGCCCTGTTCCGCCGCCAGCATCGAGGCGACCGGCTCGTGCTGCTGCCGCCGGAACGGGTCTTCTGCGCGGCCGGTGCCTCGGTGTTTGATCAGCGTCAGACGCCCGGCGAGACCGCGGACGGGTTGCTTCAGCTCAATGCGGGCGCGGCCGGGCGAAGCGGGCGGCGCAAGCTGTGCATGGTCGACTACGACGGCGACGGGCGGCTCGATCTGTTGGCCAACAGCAAGTCGATCAACTTCTTGCGGAACGTTTCCACGGACGAGAACCGTCACGTCTTCAAGGACATGGGCCCGATGGACGCGACCGTGCTGGCCGGGCACACGACCAGTCCCACGGTTGTCGACTGGGATCGAGACGGTGTTCCGGACCTCCTGGTGGGGGCCGAAGACGGGTTCTTTTACTATAAGAAGAACCCGAGATCGCCGGGTGGCAAGCCGTAGGCGAGTCTCTCCGAGGCTCGCATTCAGCGTCTCGGAGAGACGCTGCTACATGACATCCGAATGTTTCAAACCTGACGACTAGACTCACTTTGACACCCACGCACGGTCTTGTTTCGAGCCTTTGACATAGGAAACCAACCGTGTTTCACTCGATCGTCACCCGTTTCATGATTTCACTTTTTGCGGTTGTTGCCGCCGACGCTGTTTTTTCGGCCGACGACGCCTCGCCGCTCCTGAAGCAGCCCGGCATGATCGCGGCCGAGTTTGTCTATGACGACGTATCGTTCCCTCAATGCCACGCATCGACGATCGCCGAGACGCCCGCCGGGCTGGTGGCCGCGTGGTTCGGCGGGACCCGTGAGAAACACGAGGACGTGGGTATTTGGGTCGCGCGCCAAGTGGATGGGAAATGGACGGCCCCGGTCGAAGTGGCCAACGGGGTGTGGGATGACGGGAAACGTTATCCTTGCTGGAATCCGGTCCTGTTCCAGGCCGCGGACGGCCCGCTGGTACTTTTCTACAAGGTGGGCCCCGATCCGAGGACGTGGTGGGGGATGGTGACCATGTCGACCGAGGTGGACAAGAACTGGTCGCAACCGAGGAAGTTGCCGGAGGGGTTTGCCGGCCCGATCAAGAACAAGCCGGTCATGATCGGCGACACGCTCCTCTGCCCTTCGAGCACCGAAGACAACGGCTGGCGGGTTCATATAGAACGATATAGCGATCGCGGGCAGAAACACGAGAAGTCCGGGCCGCTCAACGACGGAGGGGCGATCGGAGCAATCCAGCCGACGATCCTTGTTCACGGCGACAACGTCGTGCAGATTCTCTGCCGCACCCGGCAGAAGAGAATCTCGGAGTGCTGGTCGAAGGACGGCGGGCTGACCTGGAGCGAGATGAAGCTGACCGACCTGCCCAATCCCAACTCGGGAATCGACGCCGTGACGCTCGCCGACGGACGGCACCTGCTGGTCTACAATCACACCGAGCGAGGCCGCTCACCTCTGAACGTTGCCGTCTCGGACTACGGGGTGAAGTGGCAAGCTGCCCTGGTCCTCGAGAATGAGCCGGGCGAGTATTCCTATCCGGCGGTGATCCAGGCGGCCGATGGTTTGGTGCATATCACTTACACGTGGAAACGGACGGAAGTCAAGCACGTCGTGGTGGATCCGGCGAAGTTGGAATTGCGGCCGATCGATGACGGCAAGTGGCCCGAATGATCGTTGCCTTTTCAGGTGGTCTATGAACGTTTGTTGGAGCAACCAACAAGCTAGAATTCAACTTACAGTGATTGGCTGCCTGCGCGTTAGGCCGCGAATCTGCGGGCTGCAGGTGATAGGCAGAAACTCTCCATAAACAAGTTCGCTGGCTCTTGGCCCCCATGGGAAACCAACGTGAAATTCGCCAGGTGTTTCCGGTTGTCCAACTCGGGGTCGCCATCCCGATTCGCGACGGGTTCGCAGACACAATCGCTAACATACTGGGACAAAGCGCAAAGGGCCACTTCTACACTTACCTTGCACCACCTGATGAAGAGTACACGATTCCGAATATGGACTTTGGCGATACTCCAATTGGGCGATCGCGAGTCTCTCGCTTCATTATTCAGAGCGGGGGCAAAATGTGGTGTGGCTACGAGGCGTTTTGCGGGCACATCGCTAGCGTGGCACAATACCTGGCCGATGCCCTTTTCCTTGTAGGTGACGAAGAAGACTACATTGACCAGTTTTCGATTTCTGACGGCGAAATGAACTATGAACGGGTGCATACTGGATGCTGGCGACCCGTTGAAGATTACATTCGCGAACACTTCCCGGAAGTCGGAGCGTGAGCGGGCGAACCAGGCGTTGAGCGCGAGCGCGCGATGACGCCGCTTTTGAACCATAGTCGAAACGCATATCGTTATGCGGCCGACGATCTTCCCACGCGAACCCGATGTGTTTCACACGGCTGCCCATCCTGTCCGGAATCGCCAGATTTGGTGGTTGTCACCTTCTCAGGCGGTAGCCTGAGCTTCGGAAGAGGAGAAGCAGGCCGGCGAGAAAGGCGGCGGAGAGGAGGGTCCAGGCGATCCAGGCGCTGCCGATTTCGGTCAGGTCGGCGAGGAGCCAGTCTTGCCAGGTGCGTCTCAAGGCGGGGGGTGCGACCCAACTGCGGTTGACGGTTAAGGTCAAGAGGCCTCCGATTGCGCCCGTAAGCAGGATACACAACGGGATCATCGGCCAGACGTAGCGCCGGTCGGCAAACACGGTTACGACGACCAGGAGCGGGACTACGTTCAGGCAGACGGCGACGAAGAGCAGCCGGAACCAGGTGATGAGGTCGAGGTAGCCGAGGTCGAACGGGCTGAGACGTTGTCCCACCGTGAGGATGGGCACAGCGGCCAGCATCCAGAACAACATGTGGCGGATGGAGAAACTGAATCCGTGCCGGGGCTCGTTGGTCGCGTCTCCGTTGCCGCCGGCCTCGTCGGGGCGTATCCGAAAGCCGAGGAGAAGAAGCAGCAGGAAGAGCGGGAAGCTAACCAAGGTCTGCAGGAGCAGAACCGCGGACCAGGCCTCTCTCCAGGCATAGTCTCCGAACAGCAGGTAGAGCACGGCGACCGTTACAACCGCGACCGACGGCAATCGCCATGGCCACGGCCCGGGCCCCAACAGGGCAACGAACACGAGCAGGCTGAGCTGGCCGGAGAGGAGGGTGTAGGTGAGGCAATCTGTCGAGTTGCCGGAGACGAGCACGAACAGTCTCAGGTCGACCAGCGCCAACACCCAAAGGAGAATGGTCCAGCGAAGAAACCAGGAACGGATGAAGCGTCCCACGATGCTTGTCAGGACGCCGGCCTGAAACACATAGAGGAGGTAGAGAATCGCGAGCGACGACTCGTCCCACCGGTGGCGCATTCCGTTCAGAATGGCCAGTTCGTCGAGGACGACGATCAGGGCGGGCGGCACGGTCGCCAGAAGGAAGAGGCGGACGAGATGCGGGGAAGGACGGTCCTGCTTCGAGGAAGAGTCGGAATCAGAATCTGTCTTGTTATCCACCACGGTTCCCCCTCAAGTGCCACGCCGCCCGTCACTCTGCCACCCACCAAGCAGACTGTAGGATTCCCGATTGCAGGGCCGGCGTCAAGCGGCAGCGTCTGGCACGACAGGATGGCCTCGCGTGATTCGCGGGTCAACGTGGGTGTTTTCGTGGCGCCGCCTGCTTCGCGGGCTTTTTCGCGTTTGGTCGCTTGGACCTGGCCCCCGTGTTCATCGGGAACATCTGCCCCCGCTGTGTCTCGGCCGCTGCGTGGAAAACCCGGTCCGCCCCCGCCGGCAGATTGAGTCGCAATTCCACATACTCGTCAAACGTCAGTCCCGTTCTCATTCACGCTTCAGTATCCGCCCCCCATTTCCACTCTCCGCTTCTTCACTCTTCACTCTTCCGTGGGGTGGCCAAAAACATTTGACATCCAAACCGATACCTGTATACTCGTTTATATATACGTCCGTATATTACTCCCTGGCAACTGACCTTCCAGATCGTTCGGCTTCCCCGATCCACTCTTGAAGTGCGGTGATTCATTACCACTCTTTGAGCTGACGACAATTGGAATTCCCGGTTGAAGTCGTTTGGTGGTTTGTCGGGTAGACTATCGCAAGTCTCCATAGGAGGGGGGCTTGTGATGGTCAAGGATCGACAAGTGAAACGGTTGTGGCAAGCGTTCGCGTCAGGGAAGACTTTGGCTCAACCATGTACCATCCTATCATCACCTTGGGTTGCGGGCGAAGCCCGCGCTGCGTTTCATCCGTGGCCCCTTCTTTCTTCACGATTGGCCTCCGGTTTCCCCCGCCACTCGCTGACCCCCATCCTCGATATTGGCAGAATCCACCCCTTGCTGCCCAACTCCATCCTTTTAATGACGATTACTGATGATCACTGTTCCTTCCTGTCCAGATCCGTGTTTCATCCGTGTTTCATCCGTGGCCTCTTCTTTCTTCACGATTGGCCTCCGGTTTCAGTCGCCACTCGTTGATCCCCATCCTCGATATTGGCAGAATCCACCCCTTGCTGCCCCTCACCCCCGAAACTCTGAAAACCGAAAACCGAAAACTGAAAACTCCCCCTTCATTTCCCCCAATTCCTGCCCAATTTAGTTTTGGCACATACCCCATCCGAAGGGGCTCCAGTTACGTTTCAACCCCAGAATGTAAACACCTCTGTCAACCCGACTTGCACTCACTCCCCTCGCCCCATCTCTTTCGGCGCACCATGACGCAGGCGTTCCAAAATAATACCTTTTACCTCATCCCAAAACCCGCCACCAAAAAGCCAGCGTCCTCTGTCCCCTGTCCCCTGCCCCCTTCACTCTTCACTCCTCACTCTTCACGGGCACTGGCCAAAAATACTTGACATCCAAACCAATATCTGTATACTCGTACATATATACGTATGTATCGACTTGGCTGCAGGCGTCGGCACGCGGCCGCTGGAGGGCATGTTCACGTCAACTGTGCGGAGCGCTAGCCATCAAAACGTGAAGCCGATCGGCGGTGGCATGGTGGATGCAGGTGTCCCATTTCCCGAGATCCTTGCCCAATCAGGGCAGAAAAGACGTAGCGTAATGACCTCGTCTCTCAAGTCGGACACTCCCGCTGGATCGCGAGGCGTGGTCTTTGAGGATGAAACACGTGAGCTCTTGCCGGCCCTTGACGAGACGCCACTCAATGCCCTGCGGTATCTCGAGGGTGGGGGCGCACACCGCCACGCGACTAGGCTTGACAATGACCTCCGTCCAAGCAACCATTGGGGGGTGTCGGGAACGCCATCCCCGCCAGTAGCCGCTCTTTTTGTACCCGAGAACGCCCGCCATCCCATGAATCAGTCCCTCCTGTTTATCCCGATCGTCCTGTCTGCCGGGTGCCTGTTCGCACACGAACCGGTTTGGGTTTTCAACAACGGACCGGACGCGAAGTTGATTTCGCTCGGGCAAGGGCAACTCCACCACGAGGTCGGGTTGACGAAGTTGATTCCAACCGGAACCGATCTCACGCTCACCGTCCCGATGGGCGCGGACAACGCCTTCTCCGCCGACGAGCGGCCGTTCTTCGCCGTTCGCTACAAGTACAAGACGACCAACAAGCAGGCAGGCCTGTTCTTCACGACCGGTACGCTGACGGCTCTTGCGGACAAGAGTTACTCCCCGTTTCCCGTGGTCGGTGACAATATCTGGCGAACCGCGATCGTCGACATGCGTTCGTTTGACCATAAGAACTGGACCGGCACGATCACCTCGTTCCGGTTCGACCCAACCAATCCCAGCGACACGGATTCCGTCTATCAGATTTCTCGACTAGGGTTCTTCCCAACGGAGGTCGCGGCTCAACGTTTTCTCGATGCCGCCGTCGACGCCCCCGATTATTCGGAACCGACGCACTTCATCGCCCCACTTCAACGGGTCGTCGTGCCCGGCGGCTGTCTGTTCGACGGTTTCGACCGGGCCGACTTCATGCTCCAATCCACGACAATCGATCATCCGTCCGAAACGACCGTCGTCCGATTCCGTCCCAATGGCGCAGCGGGCGAAGAATCCGTTGTCCCCCTCTGCCAGACCAATAGCCGCGGCTTCACGCGCTTCGTCGCAAAACAGCCCGGGAAGTACCGCCTGGTCAACAGCGAAGCTCCACTGGACGATGTTTCTGGCCTGGAGGCGAAAACCCGGCTGGCGATTCAATTCGTCGTGGCTCGCCAATTGCTCGACGAAGTAATTGACCGGAAGTTCCGCCCAAGCGATCCGCTTTCGGACGCCCAATGGAACGAGGCGGTCGAAGCGCTGGGCGAGTATGGCGTCGATCTGACCGCGCAGGCCAGGCCGGCGACCCGCGCCGAAGCGGCCGTCCTTCTGAAGGCGGCCGTTCAAACCGCACTGGGAAGCGCCGTCGAATCTCCCTACACGAACGAGTATCTGACCCGCAACCGGATTCGTATCGGGGCGTGGGTCAGTCCGCGTCAGGAGGCCATCGGGGAGGATTTCATCAAAACGTACAGTTCCGGCGGATTCGACTGGATCATCGCCCACGGCGCCCTGGCCGGTTCCGAACACAGGAAAATGCTGCTTGAGGACTGCGACCGCTACGGTGTCGAACTGGTTCTCGGCGACGGCGCGTACAAAAACCCGGCCGTGGCGACCGCGGAATACTTCGACCATCCGTGTTTCGCCGGAACCTATATCACCGACGAGCCGGGAACGGACCAGTACGACGAGCTCGCCGAGATCTGCAACACGTACTACCGCGAAACCGGCGGCAAGCTGCCGTACATTAACCTGCTGCCCATGTACGCCAACGCCGCGCAGTTGAAGTACGGTGCCGGCGCCGCCGCCATTCAATACTACGATTCCGACCCCGACCTGTATAGGAAATACTGCGATTCGTTCTGCCGAAAGTTCGACGCGCCCTATATCTGCACCGATATCTATCCGCTCAATTGGATCGAGGGCAGACGAAGTACGTACAAGGACTACTGCGAATCGATCAATATCATTGCGGCGTCTGCCCGGGAGCACGCCAAGGACTTCTGGTGCTGCATCCAGACGTTCGCTTGGACCCCCAGCAAACGCACTCCGACAGAATCGGAGTTCCGCTGGCAGTCATACTGCATGCTGTCGTTCGGCTGCAAGGGCCTGCTCTGTTGGACGTACGCGGGCTACCAGCCGGAAAGCCCGTCGCTGATTACGGTCGACGGGAAGCGGACCAATGCCTGGTACGACGCCGCGACTGTGTTCAAGGAGATTCACGGTATCTCCGACGCCTTCGTCCGGTATAAAAACCTCGGCGCCCTGGCCCACAACTGTACGGACGAGACGCCGTACTTGAAATTCAGCAACCCTGTCCGGACATTTCCCACGATTCAGCAGATTCAATGCGACGACCCGCTGCTGATCGGTTGTTTTGCAGAAGGAGACGGCTCCGCAACGGCGTTTACGATCGTCAACATGAGCGAGTTGGAGGCGATCAAGACAACGTACGTCAAACTTAAGCTCGCAGGCTCGACCGTCGTCGCCTGGCCTCGCGGCCAGCGAGTCGTCTTGCTCCCAGACGCCGACGGATTCCATCACCTCACCCTTCCGCCGGGCGAGGGAGTCTTCATCGAAGTCGAGAGCGGAGACGTGTGGCCGCCCTTCTAGTGTCGTCCTCGCAGATGAATTGCTGGACTTGAAGCCAGAGTCGGTAGTTCGACTGTATTACTTCGCTCTGAAGACCCCCTCCATATTGCCTGGATGGTGAATCAGATTGACGGCTAATTGCGGCGTCCTTCACGCCCTCTCTCCTATTCGCCAAACGGCAAGTCCGCCCCCTTGATGCCCAACTCACACCCCCGTGATGAATGACAATGAGCGACGATCCTTTTCCCCTCGATCCGTATTTCATTGATGGCTCCTTTCCTTCGACTTCTGCTCCCTTAAAGGGGCCTTCACCGGGGCAGCCAAGGAACGCAAGAATGAAGAACTCCTTCGGCGGTCAGGTGATGTTGGGATGCGCACCCGGAGTGGCGATTTGCGGCGGAACCGCGGGCTTGCATCCGGGCTTCGGTTTCGCGCCTGCGGCGCAGGGCCGAGCTTTGTGCACCCGCCTGCTTCCCCTCACAGAAGGGCCGCCAATTCGGCCAGCAACTGCTCGATCATCTCCGAGGTATGGGTGGCGAACACGGCGAGTCGCAGCAACCCTTCTGTCCCCACTCCGCTGTACGACGGCACATAGGCGATCCAGATGCCGCGTTCGGCCAGTGTCTCCTGGACCCGGCGCATCTGGTCGGCAGTATCCAATCGAACGGCGATCACGGCGGCCGGCGAGTCTTCCACGTCGAGCCCCAGACTGCGGAGCCCGGAGCGAAGTTGAACCACGTTCTGCCGTAGCTGTTGGAGCAGCTCGGGCTGCTCGAGCACGATTCGAAGGGCCTCGGCACTGGCCCCGGCGGCGGGCACCGCCGGTCCACTGGCCGCATAGCCGTAGGGCGATTTGAATTTGAGCACCGACACCGCCTCGGAACCGGCTGGCACGATTCCGCCGAAGCCGCCCAGGGCCTTGCTCAACGTGCCGCAGGACCAAAGTGCCGGCTTGTCGTCATCCTGGGACGGCCAGCGCACGTTCACTTCCTCACCCCACAGTCCGGCGTGCTCCAACACACCTCGGCCGTGCTCACCCACGACGCCGTAGCCGTGGGCATCGTCGACCAGCAGCATCGAGCCCGGATGGTCGGCCAGGAGTCTCCAATATTCGGCAACCGGCGGGAGCCGTCCCAGTGCGGCAAACACACCATCGGTCAGCACGACGACGTTGCTGCCCGTGCGGGCCATCTCCTTCAGGTTGGCCGCCAGCGCATCGGCGTCGCAGTGGGCAAACCGCACGACCGGACACCCGAGCTTGAAGGCCGCCTCTTCGAGGCAGTAGTGGGCCAACTCGTCGATCAGCACGGCATCAAACTCGCCTCGCGACATGGAGAGGACCACGGCCGGCGACATATAGCCCGATGCGAAGTAGAACGCATCGTCCGTGCCGAACAGTTGAGCGGCCCGGCGTTCGACCTCCAGCACGGGCGGAGTGTTGCCGACCCGGTTTCGCGACGTGGCGCTGCCGACCCCATATTTCTGCACGGCTTCGCAGGCCGCCCGTATCACGTCAGGGTGCCCCTGCAGGCCCAGGTAGCCCGTCCCCGCGAAATAGGTGTAACTACGTCCGTCGATCGTCGTTTTCGCCCCCGGTGGGCTTTGCATGGTGGGCATGGTTCTGATTCCTGCGGTGACCGCGGTTTGCTCAAAAGCCTACCCCATCGGCCGACTGGCGTCGAGAGCGAGTCGTGACCGGCCCGCGCACCACCCCATCCTGCGCGGGGCAAGGATTTGGCGCGGCGCTGGCATTGGGGCGCCGCCCGTTCTACAATCGTCGGTAAGTCAACAGTTCCACGAGCAACGGCTGGGGAGTCTCTCAAGTCATGCGAAGACTATTTCTGAGGAGATCGAGCGTGTTCCTGACGGCTCGCGGGAGTGTTACAGCGGCAGTTGCCGGCATCGCGATCATCACGAGCACTTGCCTTGGGCAGGACGCTGCCAAAAGGCGTGATGCGTATCTTGAATCGTGCGCAGCGGGCTACAGCGCGGAGCACCAAATGCTGGGGATGCCGTTCCGCAGCCCAGGTTATCACAGCCAGGTTGCCGAGGGAACGTGGGTTCACCCGACGCGGCAGTCCCTGGCCTACGCCGTTGCCCTTGTCGATCGCGGCGGCGCGGAAGACCTCGTCCGGGCCGAGAGGATCATTCGCAAAGTGCTCACCCTGCAGGTCACCGATACGGACCATGCCTATTACGGCATCTGGCCCTGGCTCCTGGAAGAGCCCGTCGATGAGATGGCGCCGCCCGACCGCAACTGGGCCGATTTTCTCGGGGCACAGATTGCGGTGCTACTGAAAGACTATAAGGAACGCCTGCCTGGCGACCTGGCCGAAGCGATGGGGACGAGTCTGCGTCACGCGGCCATTGAAATCCGCCGGCGCAACGTGCAGCCGAGCTACACGAATATCGCGATCATGGGTGGCGGCGTTTGCGCGGCGGCCGGCGAGTTGCTCGATGACGAAGAGATGCTGGCCTACGGTCGCGACCGCCTGCAACGGTGTGTGGCCGATTCGGAGTATCACGGGAGCTTCAACGAGTTCAACAGTCCCACCTACACCATGGTGGCCCTGAAGGAGGCCGAACGGGTGCTCCAGTTGGTCGAGGACGAAGGCGCACGAGTTGCCGCGGAGCAACTCCGGCGAACCGCCTGGCAGATCATTGCCGACAGCTTTCATCCCGCCACGGGGCAGTGGGCAGGTCCCCATAGCCGAGCCTATTCGGACCTGATTTCCTCGAGTCTGGCCGACTATCTGAAGGAGCAAACGGGCGCCGAAATCGCCGCCGGCGACCCGGGCGACGGACGACCGGCGACGTACGAAGTGTTGCGGCACCTCCCCTGTCCTGAGGAACTGCGAGCACGATTCGCTGCTCTGCCCTGCGACCCGCTCGAGATCCGTCGGACCTTCATTCGCAGGGAAAACGATGCCGATTCGATCCGGGGCGTCACCTGGCATACGGCCGATGCGTGCCTGGGGAGCGTCAATCGATCGATGATGTGGACTCAGTGCCGAACGTTGATCGGCTACTGGCGCGCGGAGAACGAACCGGTCGCCACATTTCGGCAGCGATTTCTGCACGACGGCCAGGACTTCGCCTCGATCGGCGTCCGCAACGATCAACAGGGGCCTCGCGTGCTGTCGCTGTTCGGACCGCTGCGCAACCAAGGAAGCTGGCATCCCACCCTCGATCGACCTGAAGACGGAGTGTTCGAGGCGAAGGATTTTCGCGTTCGTTACCAGCTTGCGGGCCGCAGCGTAATTGCAGCCCGGTTGGACGAGCACACCTTCGAACTTGCCGCGGGACATCGCCGGGTGATCGTGCAAGTGCTCCCCGGGCGATTTGACGGGCAGGACGTGGTCTGGGAGTGCGGCGTGCAGGACGACTTGGCGGTGGTGGACGGGGTTTGCTACCATGGTGAACCCAAACGCTTTGATTTCAAAACGTTGGGCGACGTCAAACTGGCGGTTGCGATTGAATTGCTGGGCGAAAATGAAACCCCGGCCGCCGGCCCCTTATGGCTTCAGGACAAAACTGGGATGAACGCAGTCAAGTGGCATGAGGGAGAACAAACGCTTCGTGTCACGTGGTAGTATCGGGAATCGATTTCACACGGTCTGGAACACAATCATTGGCGATAGCGAGGAACCCATCATGACGCGCCAACTGACTCGACGTTCGATGCTCAAGGTATCGGCAGCTTCCCTGGTTTCTGCACCCTTCGTGCTCACGTCGCGAGCCGAGGCAGCCCCAACCGCAACTGTTCACGAGACCAAGGTGATCAGCAGCCTGGCGGACAAGTACCACGGCTGGCCGACTGTCGCGCGGCGGGCCAGCGGACAGTTGCTGGTAAGTTGCTCCGGCGGCAGAGAGGCCCACGTTTGCCCCTTCGGGCGAGTGGAATTGATCACCTCGGACGATGACGGAAAGGCCTGGAGTAAGCCTCGCGTGCTCATGGACACCCAGATCGACGATCGCGACTCGGGCGTGATCGAAACGGCCAAGGGATCGATCCTGGTCACCACGTTCACGTCGCTGGCCTACGTCCCGGGGCTGGAAAAGGCCCAGAAACTGGAGCCGGGAGCGGCAGGAGCCTGGCCCACGGAGAAGCTCGATCGCTGGCTGGCCGTACACAACCAGTTGAGCGAGGCCGAGCGGCAGGCGATGCTCGGTGTCTGGATGCTGCGTTCGACCGACGGCGGCAAGACATTCAGCGAGCCCTACCGCTGCCTGGTCAACAGTCCCCACGGGCCGAACCAACTGGCCGATGGACGCGTGCTCTATCTCGGCAAGAATCTCTGGCAAGGCGAAACCTGGATCGGCGCGTGCGAATCGACCGACGACGGCCAGACCTGGTCGCGATTGGGCGCGATTCCCACGCGCGAGGGCGACGACGTGAAAGCCTACCATGAACTGCACGCCGTGGAAGCGGCCGACGGACGGATCGTGGCCCAGATTCGCAACCATAACAAGGCCAATAGCGGCGAGACCCTCCAGTCGGAATCCGAGGACGGCGGCAAGACATGGTCGGCACCCCATGCGATCGGTGTATGGGGACTGCCTTCCCACCTCATGCGATTGGCCGACGATCGGCTGCTGATGACCTATGGCCATCGCCGACAACCTTTTGGAAACCAGGCACGAGTTTCGGATGACGGCGGACGCACGTGGTCGGAGCCGGTCATCGTCTCGGGCGACGGCCCCGGCGGCGATCTGGGCTATCCGTCGACCGTCCAATTGGACGACGGTTCGCTCGTGACCGTCTGGTATGAGAGAATGGCGGCCTCGCCTATGGCCGTGCTGCGACAGGCACGGTGGACCTTGAAGAGTTGATGAGCCCGGCTGCTCAAATTCACGATCCGCACAGATTTACACGATCGATACGACTTGCCACGGGCAGCCGGGCTTATGAGTTGGCAATCACAGGTCAGCCCGGCCGTTGAATTCGACTACTACCTAGAAGTGACACGACCGGCATGATTTCCGACCGGCAGCCGGGCTTCTGAACTACCCGGTGAGCACGTTTTGAAGATCGGCATCAACGACCTGCACGCAACCACACGGGAGGATACGCAATGAGACATTCGACAACTCTTCTTCTCTTATCGATGGCATTGTTCGGATTCCTGACTCCGGCGATGCTAGCCGCAGAGCCCGATCCGTGGGCAGTGCAGCCGGACCTGGCGGCGTATTTTGCGGCGGAAACGGCGAAGCTTCGCGATGCGTGCCTGGTGGACATCAACTCCTTGCAGGACTGGGAAGCGAAACGAGGCGAGTTCCGCGGGCAGTTGATGGAGATGCTGGGCCTGGATCCGCTGCCCGAACGGACCGACCTGAAAGCGACCGTCACCGGCCGAGTCGAACGGGAAGATTTTGCCGTGGAAAAACTGCACTTCCAATCGCGCCCCGGACTCTATGTGACGGCCAACCTCTGGCTTCCCAAAGGGGTCGACGGCCCGGTGCCGGCCGTGCTCTATGTGTGCGGACATGGCGCGGTGAAAATCGGCGGCGTGAGTTACGGCAACAAGGCAAGTTATCAGCATCACGGGGCCTGGTTGGCCAGAAACGGTTATGTCTGCCTGACCATCGATTCTCTGCAACTCGGCGAGATCGAGGCCACGCACCACGGCACCTATCGCTACAACATGTGGTGGTGGAACAATCGCGGCTACACGCCTGCCGGCGTCGAAGCCTGGAATTGCATTCGGGCCCTGGATTACCTGCAATCGCGCCCGGAGGTCGACGGGGAGCGGCTCGGCGTGACCGGCCGGAGCGGCGGCGGGGCCTACAGTTGGTGGATCGCTTCGATCGACGACCGGATCAAGGCGGCCGTGCCCGTGGCGGGAATCACCGACCTGGAGAACCATGTCGTCGACGGCTGCGTCGAAGGCCATTGCGACTGCATGTTCATGGTGAATACCTATCGCTGGGACTACCCGCTCGTGGCAGCCCTGGTCGCACCACGGGCGCTAATGCTCGAGAACAGCGATTCGGACCGGATTTTTCCGCTGGAAGGCGTGATCCGCACCCATGCCAAGGTCCGCAACATCTACCGACTGCACAAAGCAGCAGACCAGTTTGGACTGGTGATCACTCCCGGTCCCCACAAGGATACCCAGGAATTGCGTGTGCCGGCATTCCGTTGGTTCAACAAGCATTTGAAAGGCGACGAATCTCTCCTGACAATGGCGGCCGAGAAACTGATGGAACCGGCCGAGCTGAAAGTGTTCAACACGCTGCCCGAGGATCAGTTGAACACGACGATTCACGAGACCTTTGTGCCCCTCGCTCCGACGCCCGAGGTGCCCAAGGATAAGGCTCAATGGCAGGCCATGCGCGACGGCTGGATGGAAGCCTTGCGCATGAAGGTCTTCCGCGGCTGGCCGGAGGAAGGGCAACCGATTGGTTTGCAGGAGCAGTCGTCCACGGAGCGAAAGGGGTTGGTCCTGCGGCAGTATACCTATTGCAGCCAGGAACATGTCGCCTTACCGCTGTTCGTCGTCCAGCCAGCCGGTGCGAAGGCCGGTGTCAGGGTGGTTCTTGACGTGCTCGACGAGGATGGGTGGTCGAAATGGGCGAAGGCGTTGAACTGGGATGCTTCTTTGACGGACGAGGAATTCGACAAGCATTTCGGTGAACTGGAGGAAACACTTGTGTTTGCCGTGCCGCGTGGAATCGGTCCGACGGCCTGGAGCGGGGACGAGAAGAAGCAGACGCAGATTCGGCGGCGATTCATGCTGCTCGGGCAGACGCGTGACGGGATGCGTGTCTGGGACGTTCGCCGGGCGATTCAGGCCGCACGAACCATTAAGGGATTGGAGGATGCACCGCTGCAGATCGAAGCAGCGGGTCAGGCTGCCGGGCTGGCCGTGTATGGTTCCTTATTCGAGCCGGGAATCAATCAGCTTGTCCTGGATCAGGTCCCCCCGACGCATCGGGACGGCCCGATCCTGCTCAACGTTCAGCGATTTCTGGACATGCCCCAGGCGACAGCGATGGCCGCGGAACGGGCGGCGATCGAGATTCGTGCCCCGAATGAGGCGACAACGTATGCCTCTGCGCTGGCAAATAAGTTTGGCTGGCAAGTGTTGCTGAGGCAAGAATGAAAAGCGAGGGTCTCGGAGTCAATCCGAACATGGCAGTACCTTGCGGGGAGGACGATTGCTTTTCACGAGACAGAAGGCCGTTCGTGGCGAACTTCCGTACATACAATCCGCCGTGAACCAGCAGGTCGCTCGTGATTATGGCTAACCGGCGCCGTGAATTCAGCGTTTTGTTCCGTCACCGTGAAGAAGACGTACCCCTCGACTGCCCTGCAAAACTGTCCTTCCCCTCATGCGGCCCTGCTACCAGGGGTTTGCATGATTTCAGCTTGCCTGGGCCGGTTCGGATTGAAGAATAGCTTGTGAATGTCTCACCTATTGCAGAACCCGATTCCGTTTGGAGCCCTAACCAATGGTCAAGACCGCCAGCACCATGCTGCCTTTGGGAGCCGAGGCTCCCGATTTTTTGCTTCCCGACGTCGACGGAAGACTGGTTTCGCTGGGCGACTATCAGGACGTGCCGGCCCTGCTGGTGATGTTCATCTGCAATCACTGCCCGTTCGTCAAACATGTTGCCGCCGAACTGGCCAGGCTCGGCCGTGACTATGCTGAGCGGGGTGTTGCCATTGTGGGAATCAACGCCAACGACGTGGAGAACTACGCCGACGACTCGCCCGAGAAGATGCGTCAGGAGGCGAAGCGGCAGGGCTACACATTCCCGTATCTTTACGACGAAACCCAAGAAGTGGCCAAGGCCTACCGCGCCGCGTGCACGCCCGACTTCTTCCTCTTCGACGGCGACCGCCGCCTGATTTACCGCGGCCAACTCGATTCGAGCCGCCCTGAGTCCGGTACTGCGGTCACCGGCGAAGATCTCCGTGCCGCGCTCGACGCGGTCCTCGCGGGCAAGCCCGTTCCCGCCGAGCAGCGTGCCAGCATCGGCTGCAACATCAAATGGAAGCCGGGCAACGAACCGGACTATTTCAGATCCACGACCGAGGTATGACGGCCAGGATTCTGTCGGGCAGTTCGTGCCGCAGGCACGGTTTGCAGGCTGAATCAACCGTTGATGTCGTGGGCCGGGCGGAGTTCAGTGACCGTGGCCCGCTTTGCCACCGTACGGGCTGTCGCTGGAATGGGGCGCTGATCACGGCGGAGCATGACGGCTCCCATCCGATGCGGTGGTTGAATGTTCGAGTTGTCAAAGATCTCTGTACGCACGTATATATGTACGAGTATACAGATATTGGTTTGGATGTCAAGTATTTTTGGCCAGTGCCCGTGAAGAGTGAAGAGCGAATAGTGAATAGTGAAGAGTGAAGAGTGAAGAGTGAAAAGCCGAGGGAAACAGGGACAGGGGACGCTGGCTTTGGTGACGGGTTTTTGGATGGGGTAAAAGGGATTATTTTGGAACGCCTGCGTCATGGTGCGCCGAAAGAGATGGGGCGAGGGGAGTGTT
>Ga0351853_1001_pt1 | contig 75649 bp, 61 predicted proteins | sample BONcelHFGM3001C8_FD_206799 | JGI IMG/M metagenome (GOLD analysis project Ga0351853, IMG submission 206799) | Enriched cells from coal bed in the Powder River Basin, Montana, United States - BONCAT cells FGM rep2 HSBNCT.FGM.300.1.C8 ... | reverse complement strand
GAACCGACGAACTGACGGGGCTTGCCAACCGGAGGGCCATGATCGAGCGTCTCACGAACGAGCAGGCCAGATCCGCGAGGAACGGCAGGGGATTCGGCCTGATCCTGGGCGACATCGATGACTTCAAGGCTTGGAACGACAAGTGCGGCCACGAGTGCGGCGACGCCATTCTGGTCGAGCTTTCAAACCGTCTTCGAAAGGCCCTTCGTGAGCAGGACCTTCCTTCCAGATGGGGAGGTGAGGAGTTCATGATAATCCTCCCTGACACCGATAACAACGGCTGCGCACGGGTTGCTGAGAAATTGAGGGAAGCGGTCTGCTGTAAACCGTTCCTCTGGAAGGGCAGCAGGATAGATCTTACAATGACGTTCGGCATCTGCGAGGGCGGTCTTGTTCCGATAGACGAGGCCCTCAGGGTGGCAGATACCGCGCTATACAGGGGCAAACGTTTGGGCAAGAACAGAGTGGAAAGAGCTGGGTAACACAGGGTCAATCTTTCCTGCATATTACAGGTGGTTGCAGAACTGGTTCATGCCGGTGCATGGATCCCAAAAGACCCCAAGCAGCGGCTCGAACAGCCCGTGAAAGTGTGCTGAAATGTCTTACGATGCCACCCTTGACACTCCACGGGTCTCATGGAGACGCAGGTATTCCACTCCCGTATTCAGCGCCGTGTACACGCTTCTCATGAAAGCCAGAGGACCTGTCATCAGGCGCTGGTACGACCAGATGACCCGGATCGACCGCGATGCAGACATGACCCTGATGAATTACGGCTGGGCATCCCTCGACTGCTCGCAGGTGCCTGTGCTTCTCGAAGAGGCCGACGAAGTGAACAGGTACAGCATACAACTCTACCATCAGGTAGCGGGCGCCGTGGATCTCACGGGTAGTGATGTGCTTGAAGTGGGAAGCGGCAGGGGGGGCGGGGCATCGTTCATAGCCAGATATCTGAAACCCGGGTCGATGACCGGCCTCGATTTCTCCCCCAGAGCCATAGCTTTCTGCAACGGCCATTACAGCGTTCCCGGTCTGAGTTTCCAGCAGGGAAACGCAGAAAGTCTGCCGTTTGACCCCTCTTCTTTCGACGCCGTTGTAAACATAGAATCTTCGCACTGTTACGGATCCATTCCAGGTTTTCTCCAGGAAGTCCATCGGGTTCTCCGACCGGGCGGGCACTTCCTCTACTCCGACTACTGCCAGGAAAGCCAGCTGGACACGCTCAGGCATCAGATAAGCCACACCGGCTTTTCCATAAAAAGCGAGACCGACATAAGCGCAAACGTTCTGAAAGCGCTCCAGGATGACGACGCCCGAAAACGCGAACTCATAAACAGAAAGGTCCCGGGCTTCCTTAGGGGCTTTTTCAACGAGTTCGCCGGGCTTCAGGGAACCCGTTCCTACAACAGCGCCCTCCGCCGGGGCGAGAAGGTCTACTTCAGGTTCGTACTGGAGAAATAGCCTCAGGGAACTCGGACGACACGCAATGTTCGGGTTTCCCCACCGAAACTGACACTCACGAAATACATCCCGGGAGCAGCCGCGTCCGCATCCCAGCTTACGCTGTGGCTGCCGCCTGCCGTGCAGGCGAAGACCTTTGTCATGACAGTTCTTCCTGCAAGGTCGTAGACGGAGAGATCAACTGCTCCCGGAAACGCCAGTGTGAATGTCAGGGTTACGCTGGTTTGGAATGGGTTCGGGGCTGCGGAAAACCCGGTGACCTGCGGGGTGGGAGACCCCGCAAGACCAAGGCCGGTATCGACCGTGAAGCTGTAAAACCCTGCGGGAGCAGTTCGGGGAAGGGTTTCGGTCCTGCCCGAAAGGTCGGATGCGCCAAGGTAGTACTCAAGTACTGTACCGACGGGATGGGCGGGGATCTGTCCCGTGAGCGAGTCACCTCCGACAGGGACCAGGGGCACCGTGGTCCACGGGTCGATCCCTGCCTCCCTGTAGCGCAGGAACGTTTCGCCAGGGATAAGTGCGGCTCCACTGTACGGGCGGATAAGGCACTCCACGGCAAAGTGCGGCTCGGATGGCATAAGCGAATCGAGCGGACGGTGTTGGATGAGAAGCATTTCACGGTCGGTCATCTCACGGACTCGGCAGTGCAGGGCATCGTAGTAGTACCAGCCTTCGTAGTGAACTCCGATGACCTCATAGCCGGGCATGGCGTTCTGGTAGGTCTGAAGGGCTGGTTCGTCGGCGGGTATTCCGAAAAGCGGCACGAACACCTTTCCGTTCAGAATGTAAGAGTTGGTGTAGGCCGCAAGCGAGTTTCCGGAGTACGAGTCGCAGTATATCCTGACCACGTTGTAGGGGCGTCCGAAGCAACTCATCTCGGTTGTCAGTCTGTCGTTGATGGCTGCAAGCCGCGGGTAGTCGGAGTGCCAGACCGGCACCTGCTTCAGCAGGATGGTCTCCTCGTCCAACAGCTTGGCAGCGCAATCGATGTGTTGAAGCCCGTACTCCTCCGGATTGGCGAGTATGTTGTAGGTGGAAAGACCAAGCCAGTTCGCGGAGAGGGACAGGAACTCCTCATGGCTCCACAGGGCGAGGTTTTCGGTCAGCATGGAGAGCACGCTGAAACCGGTTCCGCAGCCGTCGACCATGAAGTTGCCCCCCGTGAGGTATGCGGGAAACTGCCAGACTGGGCATCCCAGCTCCTGTGCCAGAGCCTGGTTCACGATGTCATCATCTTCGTATCCCCTGCTGCGTGAGTAATCCCGGTAGGGTCCTCCCGGACCCCACGGATAGCCGTCGAAAATGGGGTCGATGATCCCGCACTCACCCGAACCGTCAAATCCCCAATGGGGACCCCAGTCCCTTGTCCAGTGGCTGTACGTGGAGACTTCGATGAACCGGCAGTGACTCGTGTCTACCCCCCACGCGGCAAAAGCCTGCAGAGCTTCAGCCTGATGGGCCCAGTTCTCCACGAGCACATAGAGCGAATCATCCCTTGCCAGTTCAACTACGAGTTCGGACGGAATGCCAAGCGGCCAGCGAACAAGCGTGCCGTACGATGGTTCCCATTCCGCAGCTGCCCTGAACGGAGGCTCGGGTTGAGAGAGCACGGCCGCGTAAATCGAAAACAGAGCCAGGATGGACTTTTCCATTCCGGTAACATAGGAACAATCATACCCAGTGACCCAAGGGGCCTCTCATTGAACCAGGACTCGGCAAGGAAGCATTGACAATACCGCTACACATCTGTATACATCTGTGTCTCAAACGGAAGGGTAACATGAACACCATCGCATTCTGCGGGCTTGACTGTCTGGTGTGCCCGGCACACATCGCACACCGTAACGACGATCAGATCCTTCGCGAGAAAACCGCCGCCGAATGGTCCAAAGCCTACGAGGCCAGCATCAGCCCGGCAGACGTGAACTGCACGGGCTGCCGAAGCAACGGCATCCAGTTTTCCTGGTGCAGCTCGGGCTGCCCCATCCGAAAATGCGCCATCGAACGGGAGATGCTGTCCTGCGGAGTCTGCACCGATTACCCATGCGAGAAACTCGGGTTCATCCTGAACAACTGCCCCGACGCAAAAGAACGCCTTGATGCGGAAAGGGCTCAGGGGAATGTCTGAAACACGTGTTCCCCGTGCGGTTCAAGGGTGACGAAACGGGGAATGATGCGCAACTGTCCCTCCGGGGTCCTTGAACTCACACAGACAAGGTAATCTCCCGCGCCAAGATCGATGGTGTCAGGTTCAGTCGGGTCGAACCATGCCCAGTCCAGGGGAATGAACCCGCCTTTTACGGCAACGCTCACAGTACCGGTCCAATCACCCGCGGGCAACACGTCCGGCGGAACAACAACGATCCTTCCAGTTTCCGTAAGACTCCCCGTGACGAGTTCGCCCGTGTTTTCCCACACCGCAAGGGCAAGACCCCCGAAAGCTGCGGGAACAGGCTCCCAGGGCATGCTCAGTGGTTTCCAGCCCGTTTCGTGCGAGTACACTTCGACCCACCTGCGCGTTCCGCCGTCCTCTCCCCCGAACCAGCCATTGATCTGCCTTGCTGCAATACCCATCGATCTCAGGCTGGCGCACAGAACGACCGTGCATTCCACGGGGGTTGCGCTTCCAGCTGCCAGAACCACAAGGGGGGGTTCTACCCCTCCCAGATAGCCCTGCGCGCCGATCTCGACTTCCTCTGCAAGCATCTTTACCATCATTTGGGCTGTCTCGTGGGGATCGGGGATCGGACCCGGAAGCACGGCCCCCCAGTATTCCAGCAACGAGGCTCGGTAGGCGCTCACCGGCTCCTGGTCTACCCTGTAATCCAGAATACAGGACAGGAACATGCTGTCGGATAGCTCCTCACCGAAAGCGGTTCTCCTGTCGAGGGCGCCCCGGATATGGTCGTTCAGGGCTTCGGACGTCATCTCGAGCCTGTCCAGCCGGGGAATGCTTCCGAAAAGGTACCATGCGCACCACAGCTCATCACCGGTAAGGGTTTCGAATGCAGCGCACCACATATCCCTGTTGCCGGGAGTGTCTTCGAGCAGGCTGTCCCTCTCTGCGGGAGTCAGCGATCCGAACACACCGATCAGGCACACGATAACGGTCATCTATCCACCCCGATGCCCATCAGGGCCTCCACTCCGGAGTCATCCGACTCTCGGGGGGAGAAGCTCGTCGTGACTCCCGGCGAGATCTCCACCAGAGAGGTGCGGACCGGCCATCCCCATGTCAGCAGATATGACCCCGCACCGAGTTCAACCTCCCTCAGGGGAGGGGTGATCGTTAGAACGCGCCTCGGGGCGCCGTAGTTGAAAACATTCACCCACACTTCGACCGAATCGTCCACGATCTTCAGCAGGCCCGTATCAGCGTAGGAGGACGTTACGGGCAGGAAAGACACACCGGCGTTGTACCTGACTGCGCCGTCTACCGAATCACAGACAATGGCGAGTATCAGTGCCGATGCCGCAGCCCTTTCAGTGAACCAGTTCTCCTGGGGAAGCCTGTTTTCCGTGCTCACTCTTTCCAGACACTTCCACCCCTCCGGCGTCCAGACCTCGGGCCACGCATGGTTGCCGTCAACGCTGAGCCACCACGGCGTGTAGACCTGTCTGCAGGGGATGCCAACGCTTCGCAGGGCATCCATGAAGAATACGGTGAGTTCCTCGCACCTGCCGATACCGGAACTCCATGTGACAAGTGGTGACTGATCCCTGAGCTGGGTGGGCCGGTAGTCCGTAAGTGAATCGCTCCAGTCGGATATTGTCAGGACAGCTTCCTCTATGTCTGTGACGCCCTCGACAAGCGGCATAACATGCTGCATGAAGAGCGGCCTCCAACGGGTGAGCGGTTCCTGGCTCACTCGCGTCGGAAGCACGTACCTTGTAAAAACGCTGTCCGGGATCGCTCCTCCCCATGGAAACAGTCCCCTGGTCAGGAGGGCAAGCTCACAGTTCTCAAGCAGTACCGAGTAACCCGGTTCGTGGGAATCCGACCGGGGTGACCTTGCCAGAAGAAAGTCCATGCAGTGCTGCACGCCAAGGTCCGAAACCATTGTTCCTGCCAGTAAAAGAAGGGCAAACAAAGGGCCACCATCCGTTTCCAGCCCGCACAAACGAAGGGGGGAGGCCGAAGCCTCCCCCGAATCGAACCCTTGCGCGGGATTTAGAAAAGGGACTTGATCGAGCCCCAGCTGTCGCGGGAAAGAGCGGTTTCGCCGCTGATGATCATGAACTGCTCGTAGGCGGTGCCCCAGGTGGACTGGCTGCTGGCCCATGAGTTGCCGTTGTCCTGGCTGAAGTAGGTCATGTCAGCCCAGCTCTGGACGGCGGCGAGCCAGTAATGGGCGCCGGAGCCACCGGTGGAAGCCATGGCAACCCAGTACTTGGTGCCCCCGGTGAAATCGATCTGGGGTGTGGTGATCTCGGTGTACCACAGAGCGTAGCCCCACTGGGAAAGGCCGGTGTTGGTGTGGTTGACTGCGGTGGAAGTGTGGCTGCTGACGATGGCACCCGGGCCGGTGGCATTGGCACGGAGCTGGATGTTGAAGCCTGTGGCAGCGCTGGTGGCGTAGATGGCCCAGATCTCGATGAAGTCGATGTATCCGGTGTTTGCGTAGGTGAAGTCATCGGCGATCATCCAGCTGTTGGCGCTGCTGAATCCGAGGCCGTTGCTGAGAGCACCGTAGGCGAAAGGCTGGGAGCAGATGATGTCGTCGCCGGCGATTTCGGGGGTGATGGGCTCGGCATTGATGTGGCCAAGCTGGGTGTTGGCGAAAGCAAATCCCGCGATCACGAGCAAGAGCATAGAAACAAACTTCATGAGAGTCTCCTTATGGTTAGGGTCGAACAAAAAGGAACGTGGAGTAAATAGTAACCTGCCTGCCGCGTGTCAAGCCCGAATCATACCCCCGCCTCCCACTGCGCGGGGTCGGGGGATAGCCTCTCCAGAACATCATCGTTCACAATGACTTGGAACCTGTCCCTGAGCTTGTCGAGGAGAACATCTGTTGCCCCGGCTTCAAGACGGTGTCTGGCTGTCCGGGTGAGCTGGGTTTCCATCTCCTCGATGGTGACGGGACGGGGCGGCATCACCTCCCGGAGGCGGAAGGCGGCGAAGTACCCCTCGGTGATCTCGAATGGACCGAACCATGTGAGCGTGTCGGTCCCATCGATGCCGAAAAGGACCGAAGCGGTTTCCGCGGGAGCTTCGGCAATGATCAGCGGCCGGCTGATCCGTGGATCACCGCCGGGAGATGCCAGTTCGGGCACTCCGGGAAAACCTTCGAGACCAATACCATCAGCCATCGCGCGACGAAGTTCCGGCAACGCCCCAATACCGGCTGACGCCAGATGGAACACCCTCTGCTCGGCCGTTAGCGGGGGCTCCGCCAGCATCGAGTACTCCTCTTCAAGGTCAGCCCGTGTCACTGTCACTGCGCTGTCGAGGTATTGCCTCACAAGAACCTCGGCTGCCTGACTTTCAAGGTAAGCCCGCGACGCTTCCCTAAGTGAGTCGGCAACGAGCGGGTACTCAGACTCCAGCAAATTCCTGTAGTGGCTTTGCATCAGGAGGTTTTCCAGGATCATGTCCGACCAATGGGCACTGGCTTCCACATGAGGGAACCTTGACTGGAAAAAAGCGAGTTCCGTCTCGATCTGACTCCTGGTCCACTGTCCCAGCGGCGAGTGCAGGACGACCGAGTCTTCCGGCAGCAGGCTTAGGTTGGCAAACCCTGGGCTGATGCCGGTCTCACCTTCCTCAGTGATGCGGGCAAACTCTGCAAGGTACCGAAAGCGCTCCCTTTCCCTGCCGATGATGATTGCCACGACACTGTCAGGCAGGCTTTCGGTCTGGCCGGGTATCCTTACAAGGGAATCGAGCGTGACCACTCCGAATCCCTCAAGTGATGCACTCTCTCCCGGGGAGATTTGCTGAAGAGCTGCTCCGAGTTCCCTGGGCAGTTCGGCGATCGCGAACGGCCCCTTTGGACAAGGCGAGTCCGACGAGAAAATGACCAGTACGCCCTGGTTCTCCCGCCAGAACTGCATGTCGCCTTCGGTCACCGAAGCGATTTCCTCATCGGCAGCAAGGGTCCGGGCCATCATCGCCGACTCCACCCGCAGCCAGCAGGAAGCCATGGCGTTGAGACCCTCATCCTCAAGCATCCCTGACTCTTCCACCAGAAGAAGAATGGCTTCCTTTCCCGACAGCGCGTCAATGAATGATCCCGCAGGATCATCAGACTCAGCAAAAAAGGCTCTTTCTTCCTCATCCAGAGAAGCCCAGATACCCGCGGCATCAGCCACTGTCAAAGTGTCGTGCGGTGAGGCAATGATCCACTGGTCCCCATCAATTTGAGCGCGGGAACACCCGGTGGTTGCCATCGTTACTGCGACTGCCAGAAATGCGATCATCCTCATCAAACGCTCTCCTGTTCTGCGTGATCGGGTCGGCGCAGGCCGGAAAGGCCCGAAGACCGTCAAACGATGTTAACATACAACAGGATCACCCGGGATGAATACTCACATCCCTTCCAACGGTCTTTCGCGAAAGGGGCAGGGGCGGTCCGCCCCTGCCATGTCCACCGCTGGTGCTGTCGCTACCGCACCTGGAACTCCACCCTTGTCGTCCCCGGGCCGGCTCCGGTAATCGTCCTCCCGTTGAGCCACTGCACCGCCTTCAACTCCATGTTCCTTCTGCCCGTCGAGTTCTCCAGCACTGTAACCTCTGTCACGCGGCCGTCGGAGTTCAGTTCAAGCTCCAGGACCAGTGATCCGGAAACACCTGTGTCCGCCTCTCCCAAAAGGGTCTGGAGCTCATCCGCCAGCTCCAGCATGACACTTCTGAACGCCGATGGTCTTGCCCCCAGAGGATCGCCGACAGAAACGAGGCTGACGACTGGGATCGGCGTGATGTACCCGTATGAAGCGGAATCGTATGACTCTTCCATCTCGCCCGCAACAAGCGACGAGGTCCTGGTGCTTCCGCCCCTTCCGTTCATGGAGTAAGTGGCGGGAAACGGAGCCGGCTGTCCGAACACGCCCTGATAGCTCACACCAGAGGGCATGTTGACCGGAACATCAACCCTGAGCGGGTCAGAGGAACCTGCCCTTCTCTCGGAGTCCACGGCCACGAAAGCAGTGTACTCGCACAAGACCCTGTAATCAAGGCTGACCCCGATCATGCTTTCGGTGATGTCATCCCTCTCGGACTGGGAAAGACTTGGCGAGTATGTCTCCCTGCGCAGTCCGGCAAGCCTCCGGGATGCCCACAGGCGGTCAGCGGCAACATTCCCCTCCCCGCTCCGGGGAAGCGTTATGCTGATGTTCCTGGTCCAGTCACGCCCTCCAAGCGATCCAGTCACCCTTACCGTTCCAGTACCGGGGCGTTCGAAACGGCCCGTTATCACAAGTGGTTCGCCGTCGAAAAGGTCTCTGGTCCCGCCGAACTGCACGTCGCTCACGGAGAGGTTTCCCCAGTCAAGCTCGATCCCGACGAGGTAGGGGTTGTTGATCTTCCGGTAGATCTCCGCTACAGCAAGTTCAGGGTCCTCGTTGTAACCGACGTAAGTGGCACTGCCCATCCCCTCCTGCGCCAGCCCTTCGATGAGATACCTGTTGACGCTCGAGCCGACACCGATGCTGAACAGTCTGGTGTTGTCCCTCACCGTTGACTGAAGCTCGCCGAGTATCTCCGATTCGTTGCCGATGTAGCCGTCGGTGAGGAAGATGATGTATCGGATCCGTTCAGGGTCCTCGGGGTAGCCGATCGCCGCCCTCACCCCCTCGATCATCACCGTTCCACCCATTCCGCTGAGGGAGTTGATGTAGGATACCCCTGTCCTGATGTTCTCGGGAGTGTTGGGAAGCGGGTGCCTGCTCATGGCGCTTGCTGTCTCGCTGAAACGCATTATCTGGAAAGAGTCTCCCGGGTTCATGCCCTCCACGAAGCGGGTGACGGTTTCTTTTGCCACTTCCATGGGCTGACCGCTCATGGAACCCGAGCAGTCGATCACGAAGAACATCTCCTTGGGTGCTATCATCGCTTCGTCAACCGACGCGTCGGGCTCAAGCAGAAGCATGAAGTGGCCTCCGAGATCGCCGTTGTGGGCCACAAACCCGGAACCGATGCCGTCTGAAGCCGTCCTGTACCTGAGCACGAAATCACGGTTGGGTATTGTCTCTCCGGCCGCGAGGCTAAGGAGTGGCAACTCACCCTGCTTCACGGCTTCTATCTCATGGTTGACCGACTCCAGCCAGCGCACAGGCATGCCCGGATCGAGCAGGACGGAAAGCTCAATGTCGTAGCCGGCACGCGTTCCCTCCGGAACCACCGGTGGCGCGATCCGGGAGGCATCCGCAACGCCCTCGGGGATGAACCTGGGACCCACGACCATCGGGAACGAGAGCTCCCATGTGCCTGACTCGTACTTGACCGGAGCTGTGTACTCGATCTCGATGACAATGCTGTCTCCGGGAAGGATGTTTCCCACGGTCTGGGTGAAGATGTTCGGTCTTTCCTGTTCCAGGAGTGCCGCGGTCTGTCCGCTCTGAATGGCTTCGTCGTAGATCCTCTGGGCCTGGCCGCGCTCGTGGATGTCTCCCTCTATATGCCTGTCCCCTATAAACATGTCCATTCTGGACACCGCGCCGTCCTCCGGCAGTGGGAACACATAGACAGCTTCGATGGGCGAATCGTACGGATTGCCGTAGACCTGTCTGACAACACCGATCTGATAGATGCCTCCAACAGTGATCTCCGCCGACGTATGCTCGAGCGGCAGTTCGGCGACTATGTCACCGTCAACCAGCACCCCCATCCTTGAATAGTCAGGTGTCGAGGCAGTCATCGCAAGTAGCAGAAGGATCTCAAACATCTCATTTCTCCCTTCGTGTGAGTGTGTCCACGAACGGTTTACACCAGAGCCCGCCGCCCTATTCCAGCGGCTATATTCGGGAAAGGGAGGTCTGCATGATAACGGTGAACGGAGACACGCTTCCGTGGCACGAGGGAATGACGGTGCGGGATGTTCTTACCGCAAAAAGATACACATTCAGAATGCTCGTGGTACGGATCAACGGCACGTTGATACCCAAAACCGGTTTTAACACCACAGTCATCCCTGACGGCGCCTTGGTGGATGTCATCCACCTCATCTCCGGCGGCTAGGGGACGGACTTAGAAAACTTGGATTACTGGCGTAATGGTTTGCTGAACAGCAAGATACATTCTGAACTACTTTACTGCATAACTCAAAATGTATCTTGCTGACAGCGTTAAGGTTACGCCAGTAATCTAAGTTTTCTAAGTCCGTCCCCTATCTCAAGATGGTCATCCTGGTGACAGCTTCGCCACCGGGGGCGGTTGCCCTTACGAAATAAATGCCGTTGCCGATGCTTTCCGGAAGGCTCCAGAGGAAGCGGTGGCTACCCGCGGCAAGATGGCCTGAATGCACCTGTGCCACAGCTCTGCCTGCGACATCGAAAACGCTGATGGATACCTCAGCGCCCGCGGGAAGGTAGAGCGAGAACGACGCGGAACTTCTCGCCGGATTGGGCTGAACAGATGACAGGGCAGTTGATGGGCCGGGCAGGTTCGAGCTTGTCCCGCCCTCTGTGCCAACCATCTCAAGGGCTGCCATCGCGGCCTGGTAAGCGTCGACCCTGCCAGCGCCGTAGGTGTTGTCTTTGCCGGTGGTTCCCAGATCAAGTGAAGTGGTCTCGATCAGGGAATCGAGCTGGGCGACGGTTAGTTCGGGGTTTATGCTCAAAAGAAGGGCAGCCACGCCTGCGAGATGCGGAGTTGCCATGGATGTGCCGCTCATGGTGGTGTAGCCTCCCCCGAGCTGAGCACTGAGAACATCAACGCCGGGACCGCTGATGTCGGGCTTGATCAAAGGTGATGTGTCGCTGTAGTCGTTCCAGGGAGCAACGTTCAGCCACCATGTAACAGGACCCCTGCTGGAGAAGCTGGCGATGTTGTCGTTGGAATCGGTCGCTCCCACAGTGACAACCGCAGTTTGACCGCCCTGGAAGGTCTGATCGGGGTGGAACCATGGGGGTGGGCAGTCACCGCTGGCCCTTATGGTTCCCGATCCGGGACCGCTGTTGGCGGCGGCAACACTGTGGTAGATCCCTGCCAGAAGCACATTCTCCTCAGCCGTCCTCAGGGTGGCATTGCCCACAGGGGTTGTTCCCAGAGACATTGAGAGGACAGAAGCGCCGTGTTCGGCCGAGAACTCCATGGCCTGGATCCAGGTGGGAAAACCTCCCGTGTAGTAATAGATCCGAAGCGCCATGATTGTGGCTGACGGCGCGACTCCGGTTTCGGTTCCCGCTGCCCCTGTGCCTGCCACCGTTCCTGCGCAATGTGTTCCATGCCCGTTATCGTCCATGGGGTTAAGAGGATCGCCGGTCCCGTAGAAATTGTAGCCGTAGTGGAAACCTGCCGGGGTGTCGTGCCACATGTTGCTGCCAAGGTCGGAATGCGTGTAGTCCACTCCAGTGTCGATGACGCCGACAATCACTCCCTGGCCTTCATAACCCAGTGCCCACACTGACGGTGCATTGATCTTGCTCACTCCCCAAGCGACAGCCCTGTCCAGTTCTTCCTGGTTCGCGGGCCGTCTTTCCACAGGTTCAACAAGACCCGCTTCGGGAGCGCCATGGTCAATGAAGACGACATCGGGTCTTTCGATGAGAAGCCTGATGGTTTCCGGATCGGTCTCACAGTAGAACCCGTTGACGAGCCAGAAAGGTATCAGCCGCCTGACCGTGCGATGCTCCAGGAAAGCAAGGACATCGGACCGGGAGAGAGCCGCGGCGGACTGAAGCGCGTCCACAACGAACTGCCGCCTTTCCGCCCTTGTCATCCCCGCGGAGACACCCTCGACCCAGTCCGGGTCGATTGAGCCTTCCAGATGCACCACGATGGGTATCAGCTCTCCGGGCAGCGCGAGAGACATGCCCCTGGCCACTTCGGGATGCATCCCACCCATGCCCTGTGCCGCCAAAACGAGTAAAAGTACTACCATGCCAGTTCCTTCCGTTTGATCTGCAGCGCTGCATGAAGAAGGGCGACCCACCCCTTCTGGGATCGGGCCGCCCCATTAGGCCAAAGGGGACGGACTTAGAAAGATTAGATTGCTGGCGTGACTTGATCGCTTTCAACAAGATACGCTATGCAGAATCCTGCAGGCCCGCTTAGATGTATCTTGTTGTTTAGCATATCATTACGCCAGCAATCTAATCTTTCTAAGTCCGTCCCCCTACCTTACAACGGTCATACGGCTGACCGCGGTACCGCCGGGGGCAGTCGCCCTGACGAAGTAAATGCCGTTGCCGATGTTCTCGGGAAGGCTCCAGAGGTAGCTGTGGCTGCCCGAGGAGAGCTGGCCGGAATGCACCTGTGCCACGGCTCTTCCCGCGACATCGAACACACTTATGGACACGTCGCCGGTTGCGGGCATGTAGAGGGAGAAGGCCGCGGAGCCGTTGACAGGGTTCGGAGAAACGGCGGAAAGGACGAGGCTGCCCGCTTCCACCCCCGCGTGGTTTTCCTCTGAGGTTCCAACAAGCCCGAGGGCCGCGTTGACTGCGGCGAGAGCGTTGATCCTGCCAGCGCCGAAGGTGTTGTCTTTTCCGGCGGCCCCAAGATCAATGGAAGTCTCTTCGAGGATCTGGTCGATCTCAGAAACTGTCAGTTCGGGATTCGCGCTTAGCATGAGGGCCATGACTCCTGCCACATGCGGGGTGGCCATGGAAGTTCCGTCCATGGTGGTGTATCCCCCGCCCATCATTGTGCTGAGCACGTTCACGCCCGGACCGCTGACATCGGGATCGATGAGGGGCTGGGAATCGCTGTAGTCGTTCCAGGGGGCAACGCTTCCCCACCAGGTTACGGGACCACGGCTTGAGAAACTTGCGATGTTGTCGTTGGAATCGGTTGCTCCCACCGTGACGACCGCGGACTGTCCGCCGTGGTAGGTCTGGTTGGGGTGGAACCAGGGTGGAGGGCAGTCTCCGCTGCCGAGGATTGTGCCACCGCCGGGACCGCTGTTGCCTGCGGCGACACTGTGCACGACACCGGCGAGAAGCAGGGCTTCTTCAGCTTCCCGGAGGAATGCGACCCCGGTGTAGGAGCCGAGGGACATGGTAAGGACAGAGGCGCCGTGCTCGGTGCCGAACTCCATTGCCTGTACCCAGGTGGCCTCACCGCCGTAGTAATAGTTGATCCGGAGGGCCATGATGGTGGCGGAAGGGGCAACACCGGTCTCGGTGCCGGCTGTGCCGTCGCCAGCGACCGTTCCGGCGCAGTGGGTACCGTGACCGTAAATATCCATTGGGTCGCTGTCGTTATCGTAGAAGTCCCAGCCGTAGTGGTAACCGGCGGGAGTATCGTGCCACATGTTGTTGCCAAGGTCGGTATGAGTGTAGTAAACACCGGTGTCGATCACACCCACTATGACGCCTTCGCCTTCGTATCCCAGAGCCCAGACGTCGGGGGCGTTGATCTTGCTTACGCCCCATGCCACAGCCCTCTGAGCCGGATCGGGATCTCGCTGGGCAACGGGTTCGATCAGGCTTCCGCCAACGTTGCCGCGCTCGATGTAACGAACATCGGAGCGGGTGGAAAGGTTGCGGATGACTTCCGGTGTGGTATGGCAGTAGAAGCCGTTCACGAGCCAGAACGGAACGAGCTGCTCAACCTGCTGACCGGCAATGGACTCAAGGACTGCCTGCTGGGAAACGATGGCGTTGGCCTTCAGGGCCTCGACCACGAACTGCTGCCTCTCGGAGCGGGTCATGCCTGCGGTGGAGGTCTGAACCCACTGATAGTCAAGGCTACCCTCCATGAGAACAACAACAGGGATGACCTCTCCCCTCGCGGCTCGTGCCATATCGAGCAGAAGCTCCGGCTGGATGGAACCCGCCACGGCAAAAGTCGCTACAAGCATCATTAACAGGTACTTCATCTTTTCCTTTCAGGTTGTGACCCCAAGACTTACGCGAATATCAAGCATCTCCCGAACTGGCGCAAGCGCCATGCCCCGACGTAAAACCCCTGTTGGCACGCTTCAGTGCCAACTCCGGCTCGATCCCGAGAGAACATGAGTAACCCGAGATCAGGAGGAGCAGTCTTCCAAGGTTCTCTTCCGAGGGTCCGGCAAAGAACCGTCTGACAGCACTTTCAATATCTGTCTGGCCGGGCAATGGTTCCAGCCCGGCGTCGGAAGCCCGCTGGGTTATCCTCCATGCCGTCTGCAGGGCAGGCATGCCCCCGGGCATTGAAGAGAAAAAACCCTGGTTCTTACCGGATTTCTCGCTCTGTTTTATCGCCTCCCACTGTCTCTCAACCTCTTCGGGCGAAGGTGATGCCTTGTCGCCAAAAACATGCGGATGCCTTCTGACAAGCTTCTCCCTGATCCCTTCAGAAACACTCCTTAGGCTGAAAAAGCCCTTTTCGCAACCTATCTCCGCCCACATAAGAATGTGTAGCAAAAGATCCCCAAGCTCGTCGGACACGGCATTCCAGTCCTGTCGCTCTGCGGCTTCCGCCACTTCGTGCGCCTCTTCCAGAAGGTACGGCCGAAGGGTTTCAAGGGTCTGTTCCCTGTCCCAGCTGCATCCCCCGGGTCCCCTGAGCGTTCTTACCACATCAAGCAGATCGCGCAGCGCGAGAAGTCCCTCATCCATGGAGAGCACCGATCCCCAGTGATTCCGCCCCCTCCATGAAGAGTTCGGACAGGGTCGGGTGCGGGTGTATGTAACGGGACCAATCCCCAGCCTTCACCCCGGCGTTGACCGCCAGCACCGCGCCCGATACAAGGCTTGAGGCGTCGGCCCCAACTATCTGAACACCCACCACCGTGTCATCATCCTCCCGCGATACGATCTTGATGAAGCCCTCGGTTTCGTTCATGCCGACAGCCTTTCCGTTGGCAATGTAGCGCGCCGTACCGGTTTTCACGGGAACACCCCGTTCCCGCCACTGGTCTTCGCCCGGACCCACAGTTGCCACTTCAGGATCGGTAAAAATGCAGCCAGGCATCCGGTCAGGATCAACCGGCCTTTCCGGGGCGCCAAAGGCGTGGTGCACGGCGGCAAGCCCCTGGGCGCTTCCCGCATGGGCCAGCCACCACATCCCTGTAGCATCCCCCGAGGCATAGACCCCCGGAAGGTTTGTGAGGCAATTCTGATCGACCCTGATGCACCCCCTGTGATCGAGCACGACGCCTGCCTCGGCAAGCCCCATGTCAGCTGTCCGCGGCCGTCTTCCGATCGCGGCAAGGATCCTCTCCGCGGAAACCGAAGTTCCATCGGCCAGGTGCACCGTGGCTTCCGGCCCGTTCACCTCAACCCCCCGCGATCCGTTTCCGGTGATTACCTTAACGCCGGCCCTGGACAGCGACCTGGCAACAACCGCGGAGACATCCCGATCAACCCCTGGAAGGATGCCCGGCAGCATCTCGATAATGGTGACCTTCACGCCGAAGGCGGCAAGTATCGAGGCGAACTCGCAGCCGATGACGCCGCCTCCCACTATCACCAGGGACGCTGGGAGAGATTGCCAGTTCAGGACATCTGTGCTGGTCAGCACACCTGGCACTTCGAGAAACCCCGGAACCAGCGGCACCGATCCAGGCGCCAGCAGCACTTTGTCCGCTGTTATCGTGTTTTCTCCGGCTTCCACAATTCCGGGCCCCCTCAGCACTCCCCTGCTCCTCAGTACCCTTACTCCAAGGTGTTCGAGATGGGCTTCAATGCCCTTTCTCAACCTTGTGACAACAAGGTTCTTTCTTTTCAGAACAGCTTCCCAGCTCATCTCCAGACCACCCGACAGACCGAATCTGGTGCACTCCCGGGACTGTCTGAGCAGGTGGGCGGTTGCGGCCAGTGTTTTCGTGGGAATGCAACCATGGTTGAGGCAGGTGCCTCCCAGCTCCTCCCCTTCCAGAACAACAACGCTCCTGCCCATCTGGGCCGCCCTGATGGCGGGAACGTACCCGGCAGGCCCCCCGCCCACAACGACAAGGTCAGTTTTCTTCATCGCCTGGCTCTCCTCGCGCTTTCAAACGGTGACGTCGATTGTCTACCGGGCTATGATAATCAAGCTTTGAACCATGAAGGGGTTTCATGCAGTACTTCCTTGCGCTCATGCTGATCATGATCACTGAACCGGAAAGACTCTCCTCGCGCCTTTTCATGGAGACAGGTGAGGCACTTATGGGGCAGGGGCTTCTTGCCCAGGCGCGTGAGGCCTTCTCCCGCTCGCTGGACATCAACGCCCATGAACATTACGCCGTCCTGGGTCTTGCACGGGTCTCGGCGCTTCAGGGAAGCCTTGACCTGGCTTCATCATGGTACAGGCTGTTCATGCAACGATGCCCGGATGATTACAGGGCGCCCCTCGAGCTGGGGCTTCTGCTTCTGGAGGTGCCCGACAGCCTTGATCCGGCGGGAGTTCTGATCCGGCGCGCACTCCAGCTGGAACCACGCGGGGACGATGTGCTTTTCGCAATGGCCCGGTTGCGCATGACGGAGGGCGATGCTGCCGGAGCGATCGATCTCCTCGAGCCTTTGTGCGCCCGGGACGGCCCTCATCAGATCGAGGCGGCAATGCTCCTGGCCGGTCTTCTGGTGGCCAATGGGAATGATGCCGCCGCAAGGACAGTCCTTGTTCGCGAACCCATGGCATCACATCCTCCCGCCATCTGGCTTGTCGCAGGAACGCACCTGAGGGAAGGGGATTACATGAGGGCGGTTGATTGCGCAAACCGTTGCATTTCCCTCAACCCTGACGGGACGCTCGCTGATTCGGTCCGCCTGATGATTGACAGCCTGGCGGGTGAAGGGCTTTTCCTTCCCCGGTAAACAACATGGAGGACACTTTGCAGGAAAGCAGGGACAGGGCGGAACGGGCTGTTCAAGCCTCCGAGGCCGATTTCGTTGAAGTCAGGCTTGAAAGCGTGTCGACCCTTGAACTGGCTCAAGTCGGAAGACGCGGGTCCAGTGCGGGTCCGGTGCTGAGGGAGGGTTGTACGGTAAGGGCACTCGTTTGCGGCAGGTGGGGGTATTCGTGGTCATCGGGCTTCAACCGGATCGAAGCCCTTGTTGACAGGGCGGCGGGCTCTGCGGTGAGCGCGGGCAAGTGCCCGGTTTCCTTCACTGTGGGCTCACCCGAGAGGAACAGCTTCATACCGGGAAGCACCGAGCCCTTCACCGGCACACCCATGAAGGACAAGGCCTTTCTCTGCCGTCACTACTGCGAACTGCTGGGCATGACGAATCCGGGGGCATCGGCAAGGGTGGACTACAGCGAGATCCTCCGGGACCGGGTGGTGGTGAACTCTGCGGGAACCAGTGTTCGTGAGGTCGAGGAACTCTGCGGCCTGCGCATGCAGACAGCCCTGCCTGGCAATGTGACGGCTTCCAGAAGCATTGCCCGCAGGGGCGGCCTTGAGGGTATTCGCCACAGGGAGGACCTTGTCCGGGAAATGACCGAAGACCTGTCCATGCGGGCTAACTCGTCATCTCCCACACCGGGGTCCGTGCCCGCTGTGCTCGGGCCGGAATTGACTGGAATGCTGGTACACGAAGCCTTCGGGCATCTGGCGGAATCGGATACCCTGGGTCAGTGCCCGGCCCTCGGTACACTTGTAAGCCCAGGCAGGCGTGTGGGCTCCGAATGTCTGAGCATTACCGATGACCCGACACATTTCACGCTTCCGGGAAGCTGCAGTTGGGATGACGAGGGGACCCGAGCCACAAGAACGAGCCTCGTACGGGGCGGTGTTGTGAAAAGCAGGCTGCACACCCTCTCCACGGCATCGGACATCGGGGTTGCACCCGCAGGCAACGCCAGGGCATGGGGAACCGGCAGCACACCAATGGCCAGGATGAGGTGCACCCTTCTCGAACCTGGTGAGGGTGACCGTGACAGTCTGCTCGCATCGATGGAAAACGGGGTGTATCTGAGGGGTTGCCTTGGCGGGGCCACCGACATGGAAAGGTTCAGTCTCATCGCTGAGAGCGGATGGTCGGTCCGCCGCGGAAGGATAGACAGACCGATGGGACCGGTGGTCATCACCGGAAATGTCTTTGATGTTCTGAAGGCCATTGACAGGGTCGGGGGGGACATTCAGCTCTACGGAAACATGGGCGGATGCGGACGGGCCGGCGAAAGCGCTATTCCCGTCAGCTACGGGGGACCACACATTCTTGTAACCTCGATAAGGATCGGATGACGATGAAAGCCAGGGAGCGGGCGCAGAGGATCCTCGAAACCCTTGGGCAGGTTTCCTCGCAGGCTGAGGTGAACTGGCTGGTGCGCCGCAGGGAAACAGTTCTGGCGGGAAGTGGATCTCCGGTCGCCGGTTCGGGAACCCTCACTTCATACAGTGTCAGGATACAGAGGAACGGCAGGGCCGGGACGGCGGGATCGGAAGGGGAAAGCCATCCCTCGGTAATCGCCGAGAACGCGATCAGTTCCGCAAGGACCGGCCCTGATTTCACATGGGACCTTCCCTCGGATTCACCATCCACGGCGCATTTCGTGAACCGGGGAGCACTGCCGCAGTTCGACGCGGTCCTCGGTTTCGTTGACGAACTGGCTTCCTGCGCCGATGCCGCTATGCCAGGAACTCTTCTGAGCGCTCGGGTTTCGTGGGGAAGGGACGGCGTGGGCATAATCAACTCGCGGGGCTGTGTCGGCGAGTACTCCAGAAACCGTGTGAGAGTTGACGCCACTGTGAGTTCCGCCACTGAAGACGGTCTTTACAGGCGCTCATCGCACTTCGAGAGCACCTCTCTTCCGGAGCCGTCAACGGCTCTGCAGTGGCTTTTTCCGGCTCTCTCCAGCGCGGGGGTACGCCCTGAGACGGTGGTGGGAAGAAAGTCCGTTCTCTTCGCTCCCCCTGCCCTGGGAGTTCTTCTTCAGGCCGTGAGGACGGGCGTCAGCGGCAGGGTTCTTCTCGACGGCGCGTCATGGCTGGCTGGAAAGACCGGTGAGTGCGTCCTTTCGCCCCTTCTCACCGTCAGGGAAATGCCGCTTCACGAGAACGGCGCAAGCTCGGCCCCCTTCGATTCGGAAGGGATCGCCACGTCAAACAAGGCCCTGTTCAGAAACGGGGTTTTCAAGGGCTTCGTCTTCGATCTTGCGAGTGGTTCTGAGGCGGGACTGCCATCAACGGGCAACGCTGGCAAAAACCTGGGCGGACATCCAATGCCGGTCTGCACCAACATCACCGTTGACAGCGGCAGCGGCGGTTCCCTTGAGGAGATGGTCGGGCGGATCGGCAACGGTGTTCTCGTGTCGGGTATTCTGAGCGCTGAGGGCAGCGACGCTGCGGGAGGCGGAATGCTGCTCGACTGTGGCACGGCATGGTCCATCACCGACGGAGAGGTCACCGGAAGACTGGCAAACTGCCTCATCTCAGGAAGCGCATACGAGATCCTGAAAAGCGTGTGCGAGGTCGGAAGCGTACAGCACAGGACCGGAACGGACCTGTTGCCGTGTGTGACCGCGGAGGGTGTCAGGATCAGATAGTGGCGGGTTCTTTGCGGGAGATGAGCCTGATCATGCTTCGTGTGCCCTTGCCGTAGATCGCAAGGGCGATCAGGAATGCCAACCCCTCGCCCAGGGTGATCCAGATCCTGGCGGCAATGGCCACAAGCTCGGCCAGCCCGGGCTCCGAACCGGGGGCCGCCATCCTGACAAGCCATACCAGAACCAGTTCCCTCACTCCGAGCCCTCCCGGAGCGAGAACGACAAGGTAACCGACTCCGAAAGCGGTGGGGTACAGGAACAGCCCGGGAAGGAAGGGTATCTCAAGTCCAAAGCCGCGGGCAAGCAGCCAGAACCCGAGACCCACGAAAAGAAAGATGGAAACGTAGACGGGTATGGTTTTCAGGATGTCGACGAACGGTACCCGCTGGGCTTCCAGCCGCTTGCCTGTAACCCTGCCGGCAATCCCCACAAGAAAACCGAAAACCGCTGGATGAGCGGCTGACAAAGTAAGAAGGCCGACGACGACGGCAAGGAGTATGGCTTCATTGCCACTGAGTCCCACGGCCATGGCCGCGTCTGATACCAGGGGCATCGCGACTAGCAGGCACCCGAAAACGATGAAAACCGTTTCGAGGACAAGCGCGTGTCCCGTTTGTACTCCCGTCATTCCGGAATCACGTGATAGGGCAAACTTGCCAATGGCGCTCCAGACCATTCCCGGAACATACTTCCCCACCTGGGCCAGAAAGTGGATGGCGTACGCCTTCCAAAGACCAAGCCTGCCTCCCGTGTGTCCTGCGACCATCTTCCATGCCAGCCCGCATGCCAGGAAATGCAGCTGCAGGAGAAGGAAGGAGAGCGCGAGCATCGCCGGGCTGAAGTCCAGAAGATTCTGCAGCCCGCCGCTTTCCCTTACGCCCTTTGACAGTGAGTTGCCAACGAAGTAAAGGGACACGGCCACAAAGACGAATCCGGCCAGTGAAAGAAGCCTTTTTCCGGGAGTTCGGGGCTGGGCTGGCAAAGTATCAGTCCAGCACGCTGACGCGGCTGTTTGGTTTGCTTTCCTTGTCGTCGGAGGCGTGCCTGGAGTTGATGAACCCTTTGAAGAACGGCAGGCACGCCAGGGACATCATCTCCGTTAGCTTCTCCTCCGGACTTGCGGTTGACCCCATGACCCCCGCGAGATCACTGGTGAACTCCGCGAAGCGCTCTTCGCGGCTGAGACCCGACTTTCTTCGCCAGCCCGAGGGGTTCATCATGCGGTAGAGTATTCGAAGCGCCCTGGAGTCGGGTTCAATGGTGAGTTTGAACATCTCCCGTGCCTCGGGGGATGTGAGGAGTTTCATGAGTTGTCTGCCGAGCAGTTCGCCCGTAACTATACCACGGGCGTGAAGGTCAGCCAGTGAGGCAACCCTTTTTGCAAGGTTTTTCTCGAGGTTCCTTGCCTGGGTGCTCTCCTTCATGAATGTGTTTCCATGGGAAGAAGGCTGCCCGAAGATGCCCTGACCCTGGCGACGAGTTCGCCGTCCCCACGGACCGGAGCGCAGTGGAATACGATCCCCCCCGAATCTGTCCTGACCGAACTCTCCACCAGGCAGTTCCTCCGGATCCAGTTTTCAAGGCCACCGTCCGGAATATCTAAAGTGACGGTGTACCATGCCAGTGTGTTCTTCCAGAAGATCGTCACCGCATCCAGAAGGTCGTTCAGTCCGGCACCGGTCAGGGCCGATACAGAAATTCCCCGGGATGGAGGAAGACCCCCGAGGTCGGACTTGTTCCAGACCAGAATCCTGGGCGTATCTCCGGCGTCTATCCTTTCAAGTGTCTTGATCACGATCGACAGCCTTTCGTCCCGGTCGGGACAGCTGCCGTCAGCCACCAGGAGGAGAAGATCGGCCTCACGAACGACATCGAGCGTGCTTCTGAAGCTTGCGACGAGAGTCTCGGGCAGTCTCTCTATGAAGCCCACCGTATCCGATAGAAGAACGGTACCAGATCCAGGCAGAACGAGCCTCCTTGATGTGGTATCGAGGGTGGCGAAAAGCTTGTCCTCCACAAGTGCCGACGAGTCGCACAAAGCGTTGAGGAGCGAACTTTTGCCGGCATTCGTGTATCCAACAAGGGACACTTTGAACATGCCCGATCTGGCAGCCCTTCTGAGCTTCGATCCGGTTTCGAGGGCGACAAGCCTGGCTTCAAGAGCCGCGATTCGGGTTCTGGCCCGGCGGCGGTCGACTTCCAGCTGGGTCTCGCCTGGGCCTCGCGTGCCAATGCCGGCGCCCAGCCTGGAAAAATGGTGCCACATCCCGGAAAGCCTTGGAAGTGTGTACTTCAGCTGAGCAAGCTCGATCTGCAGCCTTGACTGAACCGTTCTGGCGTTCCGGGCGAAAATGGCCAGGATCAGTTCGGTCCGGTCGATCACCTTGCATTCGGTTATTCGTTCGAGCCGTGAAACCTGGCCCGGAGTCAGGTTGTGATCGAAAACGACAGTATTGACACCAAGAGCTCTTGCCCTCTCGGCTATCTCGGTAGCCTTCCCGCTGCCAACGAAAGACCCCGCATCGGGCTTGGCGAGGTTCTGATGAATGGAATCGGCAACCGTTCCGCCCGCGGTTCTGACGAGCTGCGCCATTTCGCTGTCACGGCCTTCATGGCTGCCCCTGCCGATCCAGACCGTGACAAGGACAACGCTCTCTGAAAGATCGCCGGGTGTTCGTTCCATTGATGTCAAGAAGGATCAGGCCTGCTTCTTCTTTTTCCGGACGCCCGTGACCCTTTTCTCGATCATGGTCCTGGCGCCCTGGAATTCGATGTTGTTCACCAGTGACAGCTCACCCGCGAGTACACCGATGGCTTCGGTGAACACCCTTTTCTCGGAGGGGTTCATCTTGCTAATGGATGAGCGGGCCAGAACATCGCGAACTGCGGTTGCGATCATGCTGGGGTCTCCTGAATGGACCCTCTCCCTGAGAACCTCGATGCGCCTGCGCCAGTCTCGGGGAAGGTCCTCGGCGGTGTTGCCGAGAACTGTCAGCGCCTCGTCCATGTCCTCGTTTGAGCAGACCCTTCTCAGTCCTGACTCCTGAATGCTGTTGAAAGGAAGAAGAATGCCCGCCCTGCCAGCCACCAGCCTGATGACTATGCAGTCGACCATGTCGCCGGAAATGTCCTTCCGGCATATCTCGGTAACCACCCCCGCGCCGTGAAGCGGATGAACCACTTTGTCATGCAGATCAAAATTCATAAGCAACGGATGCCTCCAAAGCTTCTGACTTGGTAGCGGCAAGCATAACATGTAGATACAGCATTGTCAACAGGCTTCAGGGGGCTCCCAGAAGAACGTGAATATCGGGTACGGGAACAGACTGTGATGGGCCCTGAATTGCCGAGGGCAGGGCCTGGAAGACACCTCTCAGAGCTGCCTCGATCAGGGGACCCACCGTGGAACCGGGTTTGTAGAGGAACATGGTTCCATCGAGAACAGCTGGTATACCGATCTCATCATTCCACATGTCGCCGTCGCGGATGTCGCTGACGCTGAGGATCCATTGTTTCCCGTCTATGGTTATCGCTTTTCCGTTGAGCTTGGCAGCCATCCAGGATGCCGCGCCCATTCCCTCGAGCGTGTACTGGATGCCGTGGTTGGCGATATCCACGAACAGCGTGTCGCCCGGACCCGAAGGTGTGCTCAGGCGGGCCTGGTTGATACCCGGATGGTAAAGGTCGGTTCCCAGAAGGATGGTGATATCGGTGGGTTTCACCCCGATTGATGAATCATGTGAAGCGAACTGCATGGCCGCAGAATGGAACACGGACTGGGAAAACTCTGTTTCGGGGGTTTCCCGCCTTACGAGAACAAGGCTCGTTCTTCGTCTGGTCGCGCACCTGGAGGGGTAAACGAAGGAGTACGCGGCGGCGGCTCCCGACCTGAATGCGGACTCGGTTCCCTCAACGCCGGTTCCGTTGCTGACCCAGACAATGGCGGAATCCTCCAGGGACGGGTGATCAACGGAAACCGAAGGGGCAATGGTGTCAGGTGGCGATTGGTGCGTCGAATCATGCGGTACGCTGTTGAATCGGGGGGCGGGGTCCCTGTTCTCGGGTTCTTCCGGCCGCTTCCAGGGTTGGGCCAGCAGCAGCGCGACCACTGCAGCAACCGCAAGACCGGCTACCATGAGCCTTGTTCTGGACAGCCGGGCCACTCTTCTTTTCGGGCTGCGGGAGGATGAAGGGACCTCCCTTCTGAAAACGGTTTGGCCGTTTTCCGGTCCTGCGGGGACGGGCGCCTCGAAGCTCCCGGTCAGTTTCGAAGCTGCCTGGATAACCCCTGAAGGCCGGTTCAGCGGATCCTGCTCGAGCAGTGAGGAAAGATGCCGTACGGTGGCCGGGTCAAGCCTGTTCCAGGCCTCCACCAGTGTTTCACGGTCATCGCTTCCGGCCAGAAGTCTCAAAAACAGCGTTCCAAGGGAAAAAACGTCGCTTCTAGGGTCGGAGGGCCTTCTGCCGATGGTTTCGGGGGGAGTGAATGGTCCGGACGGCACACCTCTGCGGCCGGCCAGCATCACGACCCTTCCCGATGACTCCCGAAGCAGGCTTTCGGGACCCACATAGCCCGCTACCACGCCGGATGCCTGAAGACCGGCCAGGGCTTCAGCCGCCTTTCCCAGAACCTCGGAGGCCTCTCCTGGATTGAAAGGCCTTTCGTGAATGTCTTCAATGAAAAAGCGCGCGTTTCCCGCATCGAAGACAAGCAGTCTGAGCTCGCCGGGAAGGTTCCTGGCCTCGATTGGTGGCACGAGATGTGTCGATGAAGGCCAGGAGTGAACAAAACCCGAGCCTGCGGACGTCACCTCGACTACAAGGCGCTTGTCTCCCCTCCTTGCCCGGGCAAGGAAGTACCCCTTCTCCTCAATGAGAACCGATTCAACTACGATACCGCATGCCCGAAGGGTTTCAGAATGCATGGCTTTCAAGGGAGTAATTGGGCGCCTCTTTGGTGATCATCACATCGTGTGCATGGCTTTCCTTCAGACCGGCGCTGGTTATCCGCACGAACTTTCCCTTTGTACGAAGTTCGGAGACCTCGGCAGCTCCCACATAACCCATCCCGGCCCGGAGCCCTCCCATGAGCTGGTGCAGAAAGTCGCTGAGAGGACCCTTGAAAGGGACCATTCCCTCTATGCCCTCGGGCACAAGCTTTTTGTCTTCCTTCTGAAAGTACCGGTCCGCACTTCCCAGCTTCATTGCGCCAAGGGAACCCATACCCCGATAAGACTTGAACCTTCTGCCTTTGTAAGTGATCGCTTCACCGGGGCTTTCGGCCACGCCGGCGAAAAGGCTTCCGATCATGACCGAGCACGCACCCGCGGCAAGAGCCTTTACTATGTCGCCCGAGTACTTGATGCCGCCATCGGCTATGACCGTGGCGTTCCTTTCGATAGCCGCCTGTGCACACTGGTGCACGGCCGTTATCTGGGGACACCCCACCCCCGCAACTATACGGGTGGTGCAAATGGAGCCTGGTCCGACCCCGACCTTCACCATGTCGGCGCCGGCGTCCAACAGGGCGATCGTGCCCTCCGCCGTCACCACATTGCCTGAACAGATCGGTATGCCTGAATGGGCCGATCTGATTCGCCTGGTTGTTTCAAGAACACCGGAATTGTGGCCATGGGATGTGTCTATGAACAGGCAGTCTACTCCGGCCTCGATCAAAGCTGCCGCCCTGTCCAGGGCGGCGTCTCCCACACTGACTGCCGCGGCGACCCTCAGGCTTCCCCTGGAATCCTTGTTGGCGTCGGGATGACACTGTGCTTTTATTATATCTTTTACCGTAATTAGACCAACCACCCTGCCCTCTCCGTCAACAAGGGGAAGCTTTTCGAGCCTGTGCTTGCGGAGGAGGAGAAGAGCGTTTTCGACTCCCGTCTTCTCGGGTGCGGTGACGAGATTGCCAAGTGGCGTCATGAGAGCGCTGACGGACTTGGAACCATCCTCTTCGAACTGGTAGTCACGATGGGTGAGCATTCCGGCCAGGCGTCCGTTCGACACCACAGGAAAGCCGGAGACTCCTGTTCTCTCCGCAAGGGAGAAGGCATCTGCGACAGTGGCGCTGATGTCGAGGGTAATGGGATCAACAATCACACCGCTTTCGGCACGCTTGACCTGGCGGACCTTTACGGACTGTTCCTCTATCGAAAGATTCTTGTGTATCACTCCCATGCCGCCGAACTGGGCAAGGGCAATGGCCATCGTGCTTTCCGTGACCGTATCCATCGCTGCGCTGAGGACAGGGATGTTCAGGGTTATTCCACGACAGAGTTGCGTCTTCAGGCTTGTCTGCGAGGGAAGAATGCAGGACGGTCCGGGAAGAAGGAGGACATCATCGAAGGTAAGTGCTGTTTCCGCGTCGATCGGGTTCATTTCGGCTCCCTGGGGGTTACTCCGCCCAGTACATTATTCTGCTGCAGGTGGGGCATGTGTTGATCCTGTCGTTTCTCTCGGGGTCGGAACACATCGCCGTCGGGAGTCGGGTCAGACAGCCCGTACACCTGCATGAAACCGCCGGGACAACTGCGTTTCCATAATGCTTCGTGAGCTGGTTGTACAATCCGAGCCACTTCTTGTTGATGTTCCTGACATAATCGGTCCTGAGTGAGAGAAGCTCCTCGCGTGCCTTCTCGGGGCTGAGACCCATCATCTTCTCCCGGTCAAGAATGTCCTTTCTATCAAGGTCTGCGATCATCACGTCGAGGTCGTGAAGACCGATAAGCCTTTCCAGATCAAGGTTCATCAACACCTCCAAGTATGAGTTCCATGCCCAGCAACGAAAGCAGTGATTCAGAGTTGGAAGCGTTCAAAATGGCTTCCGCGGATTTTTTGATTCGGGAGGCGACATGACTGATGAAGGCAAGGTGTTCGTGAGGGCCGTCGGGCTTGACGGGGGAGATGAACATGATCATCACCTTTACCGGTTCCTCGGGCCATGGCACTCCGACGCTGCTTCGGCCGATCACCACGGTGAGATTGTCAACAAGGATACTTCGACAATGGGGAAGCGAGATGCCCGGGAAAATGGTGGTGGGGCCGGCCTGCTCCCTCATCTCGAGAGCCCCGTGAATGAGCTTGCGTGAGTTCACGTTAATGGGTATGAACTCCAGAAGCTCTTCCAGGGCATCACTTCTTGAACATGCTTTGAGATCAGATACGCAGTATGCCGAATACTTCAAAGATGAACCTTCCATTTTCTCTCCCGAATCTAATAGAATTACCCATGTTTGACACTGTTCTCCCGCACCGTGTTTGGATTAAGATATGAAAGGACCACTGCTTTCTGCAACTCCCCAGCCATGTCCGGAATCTACGGCATGGGCAGCAGTTTCGAAAGGGAGTGGGCAGGTCACCTTTTCGGATGAATGGCGGAAGCTCGCAGTGAGTTGCGGCACCGACCCCGAAGACTTGTGCACTCTTTTCCACGAAACCGCTCCGGGACGGTGGCCGTGCTCCATCGGCGGCCGTCTTCTTGAAGTGACAAGAACGACAATGGCCGCCTCTGAATCCCTGCTTGTCTGCCGCATGATCGATGATGAATCAGCCTCGACGCTCCTGTCCACAATACGGGGAAGACGCAACACGATCCTGTGCACTTCTTCGGGAAGGCTGCTCGCCCACTCCGCAGCTGTTTCCCTTGAACTTGGCACCTCCTCCAGAACCCTTCAATCCGCGTTCGAACCCGGCTCAAGGCCCGCCATTCAGGCCGGTCTGAAGACCTGCAGGGAAAAAGGCAGTGTGGACGACTTCCTTGTAAGCAGCACCCCGGCACAGGGAAACAGGGAAAACTGGATAATGTCCCTCGAAGCTGTTCCGGCTCCTGGCAACCTTGTCTTCTGCGAACTGTCCATCCCCTCGCTGGCCCTGGTGAATACCGGTGGAACGGCCGACTCCCTCCTTGATACGATTATTGAGGAGAACCCCTCACCTGCCCTTGTGGTGGACAGAACCGGAATGGTAAAAAAACTCAACGGTGCCGCGAGAACCATGGCGATCGAGATGTACGGAAAGGCTGAGATACAGGGAACGTACTTCTGGAAGTGGATCGCCGAAGAGTACCGGGAAGAGGCGAAAGCCAATCACGACAAGAGGATAAGGGGCTACTACGCCCCAAGCCGATACACTCTGGGACTGAAACCCGATTTCCGTGACAACATGCCTCTTCTTGAGATCAGCGTGTTTCCCCTCTCCGAGGGAGGCGATTCGGTCGCGTTCCTTTCCAGAAGGCTTGACGCCCTTCCTGAATGCGCATTCCCTGAAGCGGAAGCCGCCCTCCTTCTGGAACCCGATGCCGACGCCGAACTGCTGACACGAATTCTCAGGGCTGGCACGGGAGCAGAATCGATCGTTCTCATGCTTCCCGGCAAAACGGTGACGCACGGAAACGCCGCTGGTCTTCTCGAAACGATCCCGGCGGACCTTTCCGACAGGGTATGGATCGAGGACCGGGGCTGCTGGACGCTGCTCATTCCGATCCCGGGAGATAACGGGAATGGCACCATAGCCCTTGGAGGGCTGAGGAGCAACGAGTTGCGTCCATGCGGCGAGCTTGCCGTGAAAGTCATATCGCTGCTGCCATGCTTCCATCCTGTCCAGGGGGATCGAACCCGGGCCCACACGGTTCTCGAGCAGGTGTCCAGGGTGATGGAGTTCGCGAAAGCAGGCCGCGAGGGTTTTGAAAGAACGCTCAGGGAGATCGCTGCCATCTGCGGCGCTGACAGGGCCGTCAAAGCAGAAGCCAGTTCCGACGGCACCGTTCTGTTGCCGGTGGTAACCATTGGCATCCAGGGCAGCCTTCCCGGGATACCCCTGGGTTCCGACAGCATCATGTCCTGGGTGTGCGTTCACGGGAAAAGTGCTTTCCTCGCCGATCCGATCCGTGACGTCAGGATGTCATCCGTGTTTCCCGATTCGGGCAGCGAGATGGCAACGCCAATCATCAGGGGAGACATCGTAACAGGGGTTGTGCTCCTGGCCACATCTTCCCAGGAAGGATTCTCGGGTGAAGCCATGGCTCTTCTGGAAACCATGGTGGGCATGATATCCGCCCTGGAGGCTGCCGCCCTCCAGGACGGTGCCGCTCCGGTGCCGGATTCCGCGGAAGGCTACCTTCAGGAGAGCGCTGTCATGGAGATAGAGAATGACATCTCCGAAGCGTCGGCAACACTCCTGAGCGCTTCAGCCCAGCTTTCTGGGCTGTGCCCCGAAACAGGGTCCGCGGGGAAGCTCCTTGATTCCATCCGAAGCGCATCGGGCAGGATGGCCTCAACGGCTTCGGTACTCGTTGGCTGGCTGAGGGCCGAAGCGTTCGGTGGAAGACCTGACATGCGGTGGGCCGACCCATACGACACAGCATTCGACCTTGTATCCGGGTGGATATCAGATCCGACCGCTTCCTCAGCACCCCTTTCACTTGAAGAGCCGGAACAGCGTTTTATAGCGTGCTTCGACCCGTCATGGCTTTTCATTGCCCTGAACAGCCTTGTCAGGATCGCCACTGCACACGCCGGACCGGGCGATTCGGTCGGCGTGTCACTTTCCAGCGGGAGCGGATTCTGGTCGATCCAGGTCGAGAACAGCGGCAGGGGGATCCCCACGGCAGAGCTCCCGGCCCTTTTTAGAAGCCGGCCCGGAGCCGGTCCCATCACGGGCATTCAGGCTTCGGGGCTGGACATCCCCCTTGCGAAGAAATTCACCGAGGCAATGGGAGGCACCATCGCCGTTCTCTCCTCCAGAGATACGGGAACCCGTTTCACCCTCAGGTTCAGATCATCATGATGCAGGACAACGGCACGGGAGGCTGAAAGCTGGAGCTGACCAGGAACCACCTTCGTTATGACCTTCCGGAAGAGCTGATAGCCCAGTCGCCGCCTCCAGTCAGGGGAACCTCAAGGCTGATGGTGCTGAACAGAACCACTGGCGGTGTCAGTGATGCTGCTTTTCCGGAACTCCCCTCGCTGTTGCATCCGGGAGATTGCCTTGTTCTTAACGACACAAGGGTTGTCCCCGCCAGGCTCAGTGCAACCAGGGCCGACACCGGAGGCCATGCCGAGATCTTTCTTCTCAGGCAGCTTTCGGATACCGAATGGAAAGTGCTTTTGAGACCGGGCAAATACTGCCGGCCCGGCACAGCTCTCAGTCTTGCGGAAGGTTTTACGGCTGTTGTTCTCGAGGGGCTGGGCAGCGGGAGGGCGGTTGTCGCCTTCGGTCCTTCGCAGCGGGTCCACCGACTGCAGAGCGAGGTGGGGACCGTACCCCTTCCACCATACATCAAACGGCCACCGGACAAAACCGACACGGACAGGTATCAGACCGTCTACGCCTGTAACGGCAGCGCCGTGGCCGCACCCACCGCCGGGCTTCATTTCACTGTCGATATGCTGTCAACCCTTGCCGCGGCTGGCGTAAACCACTGTTACCTGACGCTGAATGTGGGCCCGGGAACATTCGAACCACTCAGACACGAAAAACTCGCCGACAACAGCCTCGACCCCGAGGAATACCATGTTCCATCCGAATCGCTGGCACTTCTCGCCGAGACCCGCAGGACCGGCGGAAGGATAGTCGCAGTGGGCACAACGGCCGCAAGGGTTCTGGAAAGCATCCGTATCCACGATGCCGGCCCTCTGTACGGGGAAACATCTCTGTTCATATTTCCACCCTACAGCTTCACGAATCTGGATGTGCTTATCACGAACTTCCACCTGCCCGGAAGCTCTCTCATCGCGCTGGTGGCTGCCTTCGCCGGTCTCGACACCGTGATGAGCGCGTATCGCAGAGCGGTTGCCGGTGGGTACCGATTCTACAGCTACGGCGACGCAATGATTGTTGTTTGAAAGGATAATGTAATAAAAAGCGGTAGAAACAGACCAAAGGCGACTCGGGTGATAGCCCTTGCGGGCCTTGAAACGCTCCTGGTGCTCTCCTGGACAATACTTGGGGCTTCTCTTCTGTCGCTTCTATGGTCAAGGTGGTACTGGGCAATTCCAGCGTTTTACGCCTTCGCCCTCAGTCTCACCGCGGGTGTGGAGAATTCGTCCCGCCAGAGCCCGGCCACGGCCCTGGGGGTGACTATCCACGGCGAGAAGACTTACGGCATGAAGCTTCTCAGGATCGGTCTGACCCCACCCCTTCTTCTGATGGGGATGGCCGGGTACATAAAGTGTTTCAGGGGTGGACTGTCCCTTCCCGAGGCCTTATCACGATCCGATTTCAGAGAGCTCGACCTTCAACTCGATCCGCGGCCAAGGGCCATCGTGATGGAGGGACGAAAGGTGGCGAAAAGATGGGTCACCGCCTATACCACAAGCGCGATCATAATGTCGATAGCAGTGTTCCTCCTGGCTAATCCCCTCACCGACGATGACCGCCTGACGGCGGAACAGGACCTTTACGGTGAAATGACCGAATCCGACCGCGAACTCCTCACCCTTTACCTTGAGCTCACCGCGCTTCATCCCGATGAACTGGAGTATCATGTCCGACTTGCCAGCCTTTACCACAGGAACGGCATGCTCCCCGATCTCGAGAACCAGATATCCGAGATAAGGCGGCTCAACCCCGAGCACGCCTTTCTTGTTCTGGGCGACACTACCCGGGTGGGTTTCGATGACCTGGTAACGGCTCCCGATCCCGTGGTCCCCGATTCCTCGTTGGTGACCTCCGGTCAGGCGGACTCGACCGCCACGCAACCGGATTCTCTTCCCGGGGGCGGATCCGGGGGCTTGCAGGAAACGGCGCCGGATCAGCAGCTGCCCGAAGCACAACCGCATGAGGAAATACCTGATACACTCCCTGACACCATTGAGACACAAACCCCATCAGATCAGGAACAGGACCCTGTTCAGCCTTAAAGCATGCGACGGCAGGGCCAGGACTGGGGTTCTGGTATTGCCCCACGGACAGGTGGAGACACCCGCGTTCATGCCAGTGGGCACGCAGGCAACTGTCAAGACCGCCAGGAACAGTGACCTGACAGGCATGGGTTACGGAATGATCCTCTGCAACACCTACCACCTGTATCTCAGGCCCGGACGGGAGGTCATCGAGCGCGCAGGGGGGCTTCACGGGTTCATGAACTGGGACCGGTGCATCCTGACCGATTCCGGAGGATTTCAACTTTTCAGCCTATCATCGCTACGAAGAGTCACCGAAGCCGGCTACAGTTTTCAGTCCCACATAGACGGATCGAGCCATACGCTCACGCCCGAAGGAGTCCTTGACCTTCAGAAGGTTTTCGGCAGCGACATCATGATGGTGCTGGACGAGTGCCTCGAGCAGCCCAGCGGCAGGGAACGCACCGAGGAGTCAATGCGTCTCACGCTTCGCTGGGCCGAGCGGGCGATCAGGCTTCACACCCCCGGAGGCGGTTCGTTGTTCGGCATCGTTCAGGGCGGCGCGTTCCGCGATCTCAGGGAAGAGTGCGCACGTGAACTCGTGGAGATGGGTTTCGACGGCTATGCCATCGGGGGAGTGGCCGTGGGTGAGGACAGGGAACGCATGGAACTCGCCGTGAACGGGTGCGTTGACGTTCTGCCGGTTCACAAGCCACGATACCTCATGGGAGTGGGCAAACCGGAGGATCTGGTGGACTTCACCGCCATGGGCGTGGACATGTTCGACTGCGTGGTTCCAACACGCAACGCCAGAGGGGCATGCTTCTTCGTCCCGGGGGGAAGGCTCAACCTCAGGAACACCCGCTTCAGGAACGATCTCGGACCCGTTCAACCGGGCTGCGGCTGCTACGTGTGCGCAAATCACAGCCGGGCGTACATCAGGCACCTGTTCGCGGCGAAGGAGTGGCTGGCACCCATATTGGCAACCATCCACAATCTCCACTATTTCGCCGGTCTGATGGCGGAAATGCGTGAGCAGATCAACAGGGGCTCATTCCAGCAATGGAGAACCGGGTGGCACTTGAACAGGATGTCTTTCAGCTCCGATGGTTACTGACACCGACGGCTGCCTGACCCTGAAGGTTTCCTCACTGGGAAACCGTGTGGGCGGGATCGCCCTTCAGGATGACGGACCGGTGGTATTCATAAGGGGAGCCCTCCCCGGGGAAACGGTCAAGGCCCGCGTGACTTCCTCCGGGAAGAAACACCTCGATGCCGAGCTAATGTCGGTCGTTTCCCCCTGTCCGGAACGGGTGGAACCTTTCTGTCCGCTTCATGGCGAATGCGGCGGATGCTCCCTACAGCATCTCGAGTACACCGCGCAGCTCTTCTGGAAGAAAAAGTGGATCGAAAAGGCATTTCACGGATTCAGCGGTTTTTCGTCCGATGATGTCATCCCCTCACCCCTGGCCGGTGGTTTCCGGAACAGGGTGACTTTCTGCGTTTCGGGGGGAAGGCCCTGCCTTCACGCCTTCCGGGGTGACCCGGTTCCCGTACAGGATTGCCCGGCACTTGATTCCGCGGGGAGAGCCGTTCTGGGAGCAATCTGGGAAACGGGTGTCCCGCCGGGGGTTGAAACCATCTCCGTAAGGAGCTCCAGATCCACCGGGCAGACCCTGGTAGAAGTGGCCGGCTCGAACCGGGGAATCCCGGAGAGCTGGGGTCCTGTCTACGAACGCAGTATGGGCCTCAGGGGGGCTCAGTTAACGGAGAGGCTCCTGGAATGGGAGTTCCCCATCCCTCCGGGCGGATTCTTCCAGGTCAACACAAGGGCTGCCGAGGTCCTTTTGGAAAAGGTTCTGGAGAACGCAGAGGGAGAAACCATCCTAGACCTGTACGGAGGGGCCGGAACATTCGGTATTCCACTTGCAGCCCGGGGAGCCAGGGTGGACAGTGTGGAAAGCGGCGCCCCGGCAGCGGCATCAGCAGTAGAAGCTGCAGGGATCAACGGCGCCAGGGGCTTCAGGTCATTCAGGGAGAGGGACGAGTCCTTCCTGGCCAGAGCGGTTTCCGGAGGAAAGGTCTTTGAAACGGTAATACTCGACCCTCCCCGGGCGGGGGCGGGACCAAGGGTCATGGGAATGATAAACAGGGTGGCCCAGCATCGGGTCATCTACATCACATGCAATCCGTTTACAGCCGCCCGGGACATCCCGGTTCTGCTGGAGCGGGGCTTCCATTTGAAAAAGGCCGTCCCTGTCGACATGTTTCCCCATACGGATCATGTGGAGACACTGCTTCTTCTGGAAAGGAAACCGGTATGAAAAAACTGCTCGCTCTGACACTCGCTGCCGGAACAACGCTTTTCGCCGCCGCCCTCCCGCTCGAAGAACCCTTCGGATTGTGGTTGAGGCACATGGAGGCGGCGGGAGACACCCTTTTCAGCGCAATACTCCCATCCCCTGAGAACACCGTGACAGGCGGGGCTTTTACGGGACTATCCGAAGACCTTCTGCGGCGTTCCGAAAGACCACACCGGAACTTCTTCAGCGAGAGCGTGTTCTGGGGCATCGAGGCCGCGCTTCAGGGCAATCTGCAAGGCGATGCCTTCGAAAACTCCGCAGGGGTCAAGTTCAGGGTCGCCGGCGCTCTGGCCCGGGGTCTCACGTTCGATCACCAGGCCTCACTCTGGACCGGCAGCAACGACCTTCCACCCGGAGGATTCTCCGAGTACCACATTCACCCCAATCAGGAACCCGGAAGGCACCTGTACACTGACTGGGGATACATTGAGTACGGCTCGCCGCGGGTCTCAGTGAGGTTGGGCCGTTTCGCCCAGCAGTGGGGACCCGGAAGGTTCACCCAGCTCCTGGTCAGCGACAACTCACCCCCGCTGGACCAGCTCAGGTCATCCTTCAACATATCGGACCGGGTGACTTTTTCGGGGTTCACCTCAACCATCGAGCCGGACTCCGGCAGTTGGTTCTGCGCCCACAGGCTGGACATCCTCCCCGCGGACAACCTGCGGCTTGGCCTATACGAGGGCGCCTTCTACACAACAACCACGTTTGACTTTGCCTACACGAATCCCATCCTCTTCTGGTACGCTGTCCAGTGGAACGAGCAGGACGACGACAACCTTTTCATGGGGCTCGATGCCACCTGGAAACCTGTACCGAACCTTGTGGCATACATGGAGTGGCTCATCGACGACTTTCAGTACCAGACCACGTACAACCGGCCCAACAAGATGGGAGGCACCGCGGGGCTGGACTGGGTGAGTCCCGAAACCGGCTTCGCCCTCACCGCCGAGTACACCGCCATCGCGAAGTACGTCTACAGCCAGAAGCACCTCCGCAACATCTTCCTGCACAATGACCGGATAATCGGAAGTGAACTGGGGCCCGACGCGGACAGGGCAACCCTTTCGGTTGGCTACGCAGGCCTCTGGCCCATGACGGCCGAACTGCGCGGAAGCCTATCCCGCCATGGCGTTGGAACCGTATACGACGGGTTCGGCGATACAGTCGTGGCGGGGGAACCCTGGCCTTCGGGGATCATCGAGTATACCCGCGACATCGAGCTCAATCTGAGTTACAGGCTTTCAGGGGAACTCACCCTTTACGGGTCCGCGGGGTTCTGCAGCGCTAGCAACGCCGGCAATGTGCAGGACTCGACAGCCAGTGACACAAGGGCTTCACTGAGGCTGGTCTACGGGATCTGATGCCATCAGTACCGTATGGTGTAGTGAAGCTCGATGGTGGGTTCCTGGTTTCCGGAGAGGGTGGTCTTTGAGCTACCCTCGAGGTAGATGTCGCGGCTGAAGTAGTACTGGGCGCTTATGGTCCCGGGGTTCACGCTGAAAACGTCATCGATGTAACTAACGTACAGGTTTGGAAGAACGTATTTCCCGACCTCAACCGTGAGACCGGTGGAGTCGGAGAGAAGGTCGGGGCTTATGGAAAGGGCATCGAAGCCCATACCCTCCCTGATGCTCCGCGCGATCATGTTGCCCAGCATCCCCTGTGTCACACTTTCCAGCTCGGATTCCAGCACGCCCGTATCCATTTGCTGCATTTCGCCATATGTCACTCCCAGCGTGAGCAGGGTCACGATATCCTCGTTCGTCAGTTCCCCAGATACTCCGCTGCCCGACAGGGCGATCTCGGGATTCTCGGGGTCGCCTGTGACGTTTACCTCGATGGTGTAAACTTCACGGCTCATTGAGCTTCGGACCCTGGCCTCGGCAAGGATGTTCAGCATGAACCCGGGAGGGTTTCCCTGGATTATCTCCACTGACCCGCTTGTGATCCGGAAATCCTTGTTCAGAACACTGACGGTTCCCCTGACGACGCTTATGTTGCCCGTAAACACGGGCCGGCGGTCCTGGGTCAGAACCATGATGTCCGCCGCAAGCTCGATGTTCATGTAGCTGCTTCTGAGCCAGAGGCCCCGCTCGGCCTGAACTGCTATGTAGAGGTCGAAGGGTAAATCCTGTTGCTCCGACTCTCCGCCTTCGCCCGATGCGGCCTGCTGGCTCTGAAGAGCTAGAACGCCCTCGTCCAGCCTGATCTTTCCCCTGAACAAAGGTCTCTGACCGGGATCGGAAGACGTCGCCGAAAGGTTTCCGCTCAATGAGACCCAGCCCAGGCCGCTGAGTATCGTCTCCCATCCGTTCAACTCGGCCCTGAAATCGTATCCCGCGAGTTCAAGCGGCACTTCACCTGTTACAAAAGGAATGTTCTCGACCAGTTCGGCCCGAAGCTCAGCGGCAAGGGCGGGGGTTCTCCCCTGACCGCTGGTGATCCGGAACGAGGCGTTGTAATCGTCATCACTGCTTTCATCAGGGTAGGAGATGTATATGGACGACATTGGAAACTCCAGCTGCGCTCCGGCTATGAAAAACCTCTGGAAGTGCCCGGCGAGGCCTGCGGAAAGGTAGGGTTCGTCCCTGTTGTACTCGATCCTCGAGCTGATGCTGGCACCACTGGTCATCACGGGGAAGGGAAGGATGTAGAGAAGCCAGTCACCGATCCCGGTGAGTTCGGCCTCTAGGCTCACAAGCCTCTCGGGTGAAAGATCGATGGTGGTTCCGTTCCACACACGATCCATTGTCAGGCTGACACCGCTTCTCACTCCGTCGCTCCAGATCCAGACTCCGTCAACCACAAGGTCTCCGCCGGACAGGGCTGCGTCGGCGGTGATGCTGTCGCCCTGGGTCCAGGAACCGAAGGTCGGGTTGTCAACGCTGGCGTGGAGGAGAGCCTCAATATCTCCGGGATGACCCCTTGCCTCGATGCCAAAGTTCAGCACCCCCGAAACGGGAAGGTCCAGACCGAGAACAAGCCCCAGGGAAGCGATATCCACAGATCTGGCATCGAACGAGGCATCGATCTCGCCGTTCGGACCGAGGGAACCGCTGCCGCTTACGTACCCAGCGGGGGGGTCCAGCCATAACGTATCCACACCCACAGTCCCATCGGGTGATACCGTGAGTTCGGCCCCGCCGGCCCTTACAAGCCTCAGTTTGTTCATGGTCACTCTCAGGGAGTCCAGCTCAATACTGAACGATTCTCCCGAAAGGTCAGCCGAAAGCCCGGCAACCACACGTACACCCTGCTCGTGAAGTATCTCGAGGGAGTCGATTCGGACAATCCCGTTCCTGGATTCGGCATGAACGCCCAGAGACATCACACCGCTGGAAGTTTCGATCGTTTCGCTCCTCAGGCGGAGTTCTCCCGAAGGCAGACCGTCAGAGAAGGAGACTGCCGCTTCCAGCACCGTGCCCAGGGCGCAGAACCCAGGAGAGGATGCGGAATCCACATTTGCCGTTCCCAGAAAATGAATGGACGGATTCCCGTGGGAGGGAAGGCCCAGAGTCAGAGCGCCCTCGACCAGGACCCCGGCAAAGTGAGCATCCCCCGCACTGGAGCCTGCGAGTCCGGTGGTTCCTTCAAAAACAACCTCGACGCCATTTCCCGGCAAAATGCCGATCGAGGCGTTCCCGCGGAGGAAGAGGCCTGAAGCTGCCAGCTCATCGACCTGAATCCTCCCCGCCCGGGCATCGCACGTAACTCTGAAGCGGTCAAGTGTTCCCCGGGCCGAAACATTGGCATAAACACCGGACAGTGATGAAATGGAGCTCCCCGGATCGATGTACCGCAGCAATCCCCTGAAGTCAGGTGACCTCACAATGGCTTCCGCACTCCATGAAACGGGCCGGTAACCATCTCCGAGGTTGACAATCCAGTCCGAGTTGACCGAGGTTCCCTGTACGCTTGCTGTGATGCCGCCAAAAACCCTTGTTGGGTCGGCATCGGCAACCAGGTGAAGAGCATCGAGCGAGTAACCCTCCAGGCTGCTTCCCTGAAGTTCCAGCTCAAGATGGCCTGTGGAAAGGGTCTCAGCGGAACCCTCCACACTGACGGACAAAGTTCCGGTGAGAAGCCCGGACGGAGCCGCAGAATCCCATGCCGCTGGATCCAGCGCGGAGAATTCAAGGTCGGCTCCCCCCGACCAGACTGATCCCTGGAACACCATGGCGCCGGATAGGACCCCGCTTACGCCTGGCGTGCTGAAATCAACCGCTCCCAGGCTGACCCCATCCATGTCTCCCGTTATTGACTCGCCGGAAAAGAAGATCTCCCTGCCAAGGAAAAGCATGCGTCCATCGGGAATGGTCAGGCTTACAGCGGGGTTTGTGGTGTTTCCGCCGACATCAATCACAAGCGATCCTTCCGCCGGAGGAGCCCCCGGGATGAAGGAGGTCGAAAAGACACCCTCGCCGTGGAGCGCGAGTGAGCTGTCGGCAAGAAGCGTTCCCGAAACCGTCATCGAACCCGCCGGGGTAACGGCTGAGAACTCGTCCAGCGTCGCGGCCCGCTCGGTAAGCGTGATAATGCCCGAGCCTGATACGTACCCGAAGTCCGGAACGCGAACACCGACGGCGAAAACATCCAATCCCGCCGGACCATCAAGGAACACCCTGGCGCTGATGCTCATGGAATCGATGATCACGACTCCCTCATGGTCTGTGATCATTCCCCGGGAGATTCTGAGGGTGTCCACTTCAGTGACGAATCCCTTGAGGATGTTATGGAAAAGAAGGCTCATGTCATGAGCCGGCTCGCCCGTGTCGGGGCCTGTGGAGGGAGCGGGAACCCTGATTCCAAGGGAATCCGCATGCATGGTTTCGAGACCCGTTCCGACAAGGTAGCCAACAAGGCTTCCGGTCACGGTGATATCCTTGACGATCACTTCAAGCCCGTGGGAATCCCTCACCACAACGGAGTCGGTCCGGGTTCCGAAAAAGATGCCCGAGGCAAAGCCGTATACATCCACCGAGGTGTCGGCGTCGTTCGCAAAAGTGTTGACGACCAGTCGGATCACTCCGGAAAGGCCTCCGGTCAGCAGAAGGATGTAGGGGATCAGAGCGCCCAGGACAATGATCGCAAGGATCACCCGGGTTCTGAACGGGTTTCGCTTCGGTTTAGAAGGTCTGCCCGATGGCAAAGTAGAACCTTCCCCTCTTGAATCCGTCCCGCCAGGTGGGCGCGAAACCGTAGTCGAACCTCACCGGGCTGAATGGGGTGCTGATCCTGATGCCCAGTCCGGTTCCAAGCCCGGCATCGCTCGTGGAAACCTCCTCCAGATCGTTCCAGATTCCCCCCGAATCCAGAAAGGCAGTGACCCCCACGAATTTCCATACCCTGAGCCTGGCCTCGAAATTGCCCAGGAGCATGGTGTTCCCGCCAAGGGGGTTGCCCTCGGAATCCTGTGGGCCAAGACCGTAGTAGGAATACCCCCTGACGGTCCCGGCGCCGCCGAGGTAGAACCTGTCAGTGGGTGGAACGGATACCAGACCGCTGTAGCCTTGAACGGTCCCGGCACCCACCCTTGCCGCAAGGACCAGGCGATCGCTCACGGGCAGAAAGAACCTGGCCTCGGTTTCCAGCCTGTAGAAGTCAAGGCCCCCAAGCAGGCCGCCCGAAAGCTTGCCGCCAAGCATCAGCCATCGTCCTCTCACCGGATCAAGCATTGGAGAGCGCGTGTCGTTCACCAGGGAGGCGTTAAGGCTTCCCGTGGTCGTCCAGGGCAGAACAAGAACGGTATCGCCCGACGTTGACTCGAAACGCATTCTTTCAATGAAGTATCCGCAGGTAAGGCGGAGGTTTGGAAGAAGGATCCGAGAAAAGCTGAGACCGGCTCCGTAGCTGCGCTCCTCCTGAAAGCTCCTCTGGAGATAGGTGTACGCGCCCGTGAGCTTCCCGGTCCATCTGCTGGAAAGGAACCATGGCTCTTCGTACGAGAGTGATGGCTCAACCAGGTCTCCCTCCTGGCCGCTTGCGAAGTAATGGGTCCAGGTGGAGCCCACAGTGAGCCGCTGATTGTTTCCCCAGAGGTTGGGATGCTTCCAGTACCCGCCCCAGAAAACCGCTGTGGGCGAAATGTATCCGGTTGCAAGGTCGATCGTGTGATAGGGTCGTTCATTGACCACGACCTCGATGTCCATAACTGCTTCATCCTCCCGGGGATGGTACCTGTACCGGACATCATTGAAAAGCCTCAGGGTGTATATCCTGGCCAGGGATTCCCTAAGGGCGTCGGTGTTCAGCGAGTCTCCGGGCCGCAGGCTGATCTCCCGGGTGACAACCACCTGCCGAACGGACTCAAGCCCCGATACCCTCACTTCACCCAGAACAAACCGGGAACCCTCATTGATCTCACACAAGAGGGTCCGGGTTCCCGGAATGGAATCAGGCCCGGGAAAATCAAAATCCTGAAGTTCGAACCGAACATCGGCCCTGATCCTGCCCCTTGTGTTGTAGGCAGCGCGGATGGCACGCCTGAAGTCAAGGGTGTCGCCGGGAGAGACCGGGTCCCCGCGGGAAAGGTCAAGAAGCTCTCTGATGGTTCCCTGGTCAATGATGCTTGTACCGGTTATCACCACATCCCCGAGCAGGGACCTTCTTCCGGACCTGACGTCTATTCCCACGATGTAGTTCGTGGAATCCCACGCGGGCCACAGGACCTCGACCGTGGCATCAAGATAGCCATGGCTTCTCAGGTTGGAGGCGACTCCGTTCCCCACCAGAACCCTTGAGAGTCCGTAAACAGACGCGCCGGGTTCAAGACCGGTGCCGGCAAGAAGGGCATCCTGATCGAGCGGCGGATTGCCCAGAAAGTACACCGAATCTATACTCGGACCCGTGGAGGCCGAAGCCGAGCCAAGCATTATCAAGAATAGAACGGGTGCGATCCATGACCATGAGTACATGCCCTAAAACTAATACCTGCCACCACTGTTTGGCGAGTGCGGGAGCAAGACCGGTGGTCCTCCTCGTGGGGGGCACTGACCCCAGCGGCGGGGCGGGACTGCTGGCTGACGCGAAGGCGGTTTCGGCCATGGGCGCCCATGGCTGCTGCGCGGTGACGGCCGTCACGGTGCAGGACTCGGGTCGGGTGCATTCCTGGAACCCCGTCAGCACAGGACAGATCAAGGACCAGATGCAAAGGATCTGCGATGACGGGCCGCTTCACGGCATGAAGGCCGGCATGCTCGGCAGCCAGGGTGCGGTCGAAGCCGTCACCGAGGTTTACGCGAACCGCATCTTCCCTGCCCCGCTGGTGGTCGACCCTGTTCTCGCGGCGGGAAGCGGCGACAGCCTCTCGGGAAAAGGTCTTTCCGGGAGCCTTCTGAAACACCTCATCCCCCATGCCTCACTGCTCACGCCCAACCTTGATGAAGCTGAAGCGTTGACCGGCAGACCCGTCAGAACGCTCAGAGAAATGGAGGATGCCGGCCGCTCCCTGCTGGAACTCGGCCCAGGGGCGGTTCTGGTGAAGGGCGGCCACCTGGAGGGAGAGCCGTCAGACGTTCTTGTGACCCGGCTTGGCATTACGGTCTTTCCGGGCAGAAGGATCGTGCCAGGCAAAGTCCACGGCACTGGGTGCACACTGGCGTCCGCCTGCGCCGCCCTCATGGCATCCGGCCACGATCCGGAATCCGCGGTAGCAAAGGCTCTTACCTACCTGAGGGGGGCCATCCGTGACGGATTCAGAAGGGAAGGAGGTTTCCTGATCGGTCACTTCCCGGGACCGGGGCCGGGGCCCAAGACCCCCGACAAGACTGCATTCTACTCGAGCCCCAGATTCTGCCCGGTCTGCGGCGGCAGTCTTCTGGGCGCACAGGGTCACATGGAATGCCGGGACTGCGGGCTGGTACATTACCGAAACCCTCTGCCCGCCGTGATCGTTCTGGCCAGGGAAGAAAGCGGCAAAGTCCTTCTCGTGAGAAGGGCTTTCCCTCCTGCCGTGGGAGAGTTATGCCTCCCAGGTGGATTCATGGACCTGAGCGAGACGCCTGAGGAATGCGCCAGACGTGAACTTCACGAGGAAACAGGCCTCACGGCCGACTCCATGGAACTCTCGGGTGCCGACAGAGACTCGACGGATTACGGCGGAGTAGCCCTTTACGTTTACAGGGCCACGGGCCTCCATGGCACCCCTGTGCCCGGCGACGACGCGTCCGAGGTTCTTTGGCTCGCCCCGTGCGATATCCCGCCCCTCGCCTTCCCCGCCCACGACCGCGTCTTGGGGAGGGGGGACGGACTAAGTTAAATTAGTTTGTCAGCGTAAAAGCATGCAGCGCAGTAGTATAAAACTGCGCTGCATGATAGTGCATATGCACCAATGAGTTACGCTGACAAACTAATTTAACTTAGTCCGTCCCCCCAATTCGGAAAGGGTGCGGGCAATGGAGGCGGCATCGTGCGTGCCGTAGACGCGGACGTCCTTTGCCTTCGCCAGAAGGCCTTGAAGAACGGTTCCGGGGCCCACCTCAACGAAGGTGTCAAAACCGTTTTCGATCATCAGCTGCATGGAGGCAGCCCACAGAACCGGCGACGTCACCTGCCTGGACAGGAGCTCACGGGCCCTGTCGCCGCTGGTGATGTAACCCGCTGTCACATTGGCTACAACGGGGATCCCCGGGTCGTAGAAGGCGGCCTCTTTCAGGGCTTTCTTGAGGTCACGGGCAGCATCCTCCATCAGAGGGCTGTGCCACGCGCCGGAAACCTGCAGGGGAAGAACCCTTTTGGCCCCGAGTTCCCTGCATATCTCCCCGGCTTTTTCAAGAGGTTCGCTGGCGCCTGAGATGACGACCTGACCGGGCGAGTTCATGTTGGCAACACCCACCGGACCGATCTCGGAGGCCTGTTCGACCGCTTTGCTGACGCTTTCGAGATCGAGACCCAGAACCGCCAGCATCCCTCCGGGATGTATGTCGGCACAGCGCTGCATCAGTTCACCCCTGAGCCTGGTGAGTTTTACCGCGGTTTCCGGCAGAAGGACGCCAGCTGCCACAAGGGCCGAGTACTCACCAAGACTGTGCCCTGCCGCGCCCTCGGGGCGAATGCCGGCTACCTGGAGAACCTTCAGTGTGGCTATGCTCACCATTGTTATGGCGGGCTGCGCGTAATCGGTGCGGGTGAGTGTTTCGCCCGGACCGTCGCTCATCACCTGGAGAAGGTCATGCACGCCGCTGAGGGTATAGGTCTTTTCAAGGAACTCCCTCGATTCGGGAAAATCCATGAGATGTTTGTGCATCCCAACCTGCTGGGATGCCTGACCTGGAAAGAGAAATGCCAGTCTTCCCATTTTCGTCACTCCGTTTCCTGTAATCCGCTTTCCATGTATGCTATCAACCTTTCGGGTCTTGTCCAGAGAGGATCGGCCGCTGCCGCACGCACGGCGAACTGCACCGCCTCCGTTGGTGAACCACCATCATAAAGCACTTCCGCGGCCGAGGTAAGGGCCACCGATCTCCAGCGAGACGCCATCACGCCGTAAACTCCCTCGAGGAGCGAGTAAGCGCCAGGGATCGAGCCGTTCCAGTAGACCATCTGGGACATCTGTACCGGATCCGGGGACAATGAAGAAAAAGAGAACAGAAGTGCCACATTGGGCGTTATCGTTGCCTGAGGGTCGTCGGGAGCCCAGCGGCGAATGAACTGGCAGAAGGCCCTGTGATCGGTATTGGGAGCGGGGCCGGCCGACATGGCCTCCCTCATGCCGTCACTGTCGAGGACCGGCCGAAGGTAGAGAGGCTCGCGAAGGCTGAAGGCAACCGAGCCCAGCTGCTCCGCGGCCTCGTCCGACGCGAACATGGATTCAACCGAGAGGACCAGTGAGTCGGGAGAGCCGATGAGTATCACGTGGCGCCCGCCGGCCAGATGAGCGGCGGAGTGCGGGAAAACCAGCGCCCAGGTCGTGAGTATCCTGTGAAACTCCCTGGGGGGAAGCTGATGAAGGGGTACCCACTGCGCCGCTACGCCACGGGTTGACAGCCCTTTGAGAACAAGGGAATAGAACTCGCGCGTATACAGCAGCCAGCTTTCGCTTGAGCCCGGGTGAGTGGCATCGCACACGATGAGGTCGAAGGTTTCCCGCATCCCGAGAAGGTAGTTCCTGCCGTCGTCACCCACGAGGGTGAACCTGGGGTCAAGGTCGGGTCTGCGATTTTCGAGAGCGAAGAACTGAAGGGCCTCGGAAACGCCCGGACAGATCTCCACACAGGTCAGGGACTGAATTGGATGGGTGAGCATCGCGCCGGAAGTGATCCCCCCCCCGAGCGCCACTGCAAGAGCGGTCCGGGCGCCGGGGTTGTAGCCCCACGGAAGATGGCCCAGCATGTAGAAAGCTTCAAGGGAGGGCTGATCGATCGGGACCTCTTCCACGCCGTTGATCCTGAGACTGCGGTACCCGTCCCACTCCCTGCCGAACACCGCAACCGTTGCCGTCCTGTCTTCATTGAAGTAGAGCAGTTCCATGCCCCCTGGAGGTTCGGAGCCCGGGGGACGGGATGTAACCACGAGGAAATAGACCATGGCCGCAGCCGCGAGACCGCCGGGGAGCCCGGAGAACCTTCGAGCCCTGATGAAACAGGCAAGACCTGTGAGAATGCTGCCGAACGCGAGAAGCATGGCCGTGTTCGTGACACCGAAGTGAAGGAAGAGGACTCTGGTGGCAAGAATCGGGCCGATCGCCGCTCCGGCACAGTTGGCGAGGCTAAGTTTGCCTACGTCCTCGCCGAGGCGGTCTTCCCTGGCGCAGACCGAGAGCATGACAGGAAAAGTCACCCCCATGAGAAAGGTTGAAGGCAGCATGTACAGGAACGAAGCCAGAAACCCGCCGGCGGTTCCCGCGGCCCATCCGGCACCGCCAGTTAACGCCGCCACAGCTCCAAAGCTCCTCAGCGCCGACAGGGGAAGGACCGATGAAACTGCCAGCAGGACCTGTACGGTTCCGAAGAGAGCCAGGGGGCTTTTCACCCTGAGCGCGAGATTCCTTCCGAACCAGCCGCCAAGGCCTATTCCCAGAAGCACCATTATCCCCATTGTTGAAAAGGCGTATGTGCTGTTTCCGAGAACGAACGTCAGCTGGCGGCTCCATACGGTCTCGTAGCCCAGGGCAAGACACCCGCCCGCGGCGTAGACTACCAGGTGAAACGCGCCAGGGGGAATACCTTTGACAACGCGATCAGGCTCGACCCTGCCGCCTTTCACAAGTGCCAGGCCCGCGACCAGAAGCACGGCGCCGATCAAAAGGGTCGGCGCGGTGCCAACCGCCTCGAGAAGCACGAAACCCGCGAGAAACCCTCCGATGGCCGAGCCCAGGCTGTTGAGGCCGTAAAGCCCCGATGCCGTTCTCCGCCCCCGAGGACCCTGAACGAGCCTTGAAGCGGAGGGGATGATGCCCCCCGCGCAGAAGGCGGCGGGAAACACCATAAGGACGGCTGAGAGGAACCTTGCCGGAAACTGAAGCCCGGACGAGTAGAAATAAGGGTAAACTCCCTCCATCATCGGTTCCAGAAGCAAAGGGATGAGCGAACCCAGAGCCGTTCCCATGGCTGCGAGTTTCAGCACCCCGAGAGGATTGGAAGAACGCTGGGCAAGCCCTCCGAACACCTTTCCGCCAAGCCCCAGACCCAGCATGAACGCGCTGAGGACTACCGCCGTGGAATCCACGCTCCCACCGGCTATCAGAAGCAGCATTCTGTTCCAGGTTATCTGGGCCATAAGAACGCCGACCCCGCTGAGAAGCGCAAACGCCCAGAGCCCCTGCAACGCTACTCTCCCAGCCTGGGCGTTCTGCCCAGGAGAACCAGAAGACCCGCTTCCTCGACCAGACAGTTGACCCTGGAACTGACAAGGGCCGCCTGAGCCTCGGTGAGGGTCTGCTGGGCATCCAGAAGGTCCAGCAGTGAGAGCCCACCCATCTCGTACGTGAGTTTGGAAAGCCTGTACTGCTCTTCAGCCTGTCGAAGCGCAAGCTCACTGAGCAGGAAGCTCTCATACGATATGACAACGTTTTCCCTTGATGCCAGCAGCCTGCTTTGCAGGCCCGACTCGACACCCGTCAGAGATGCTTCGTTTCTCAGGGCGCCCGCCCTTGCCGATCGGACGGCGGCCTCCCTGGCAAATCCGTCGAAAATGGTCCAGTTCAGTCTGACGCCAACTGACCAGGTATCGTTCTCGAGAATCTGGTCAAACCCGTCGATGTGGTTGTCGCTGAAGCCCCAGTTGGCGTTGGCGCTGAGGCTGGGCCAGGCCGAACGTCCCTGAGCCCTCGATGCTATGAAAGCCTGCTCGGAGCGGAGCCTTGCAGCCCTCAGTGAAGGGTTTTCATCGAGAGTTTGCGGAAGGGCGTCGAGGAAGTCAGGGGAAATTGGTGCCAGAACCGCAGCGGTGTCAACCGTCATCTCCCGGGAAGAAAGCGAAACCCCGGCCGCCTGGTAGAGCGCGTTGTAGGAGGTGTTGAGGCTCTGCCTGGATCTGGTCAGGGCAAGCCTGTCCCGGCTTTCCTGAACCTGAAGCTGCAGCAGTTCGAGGGTCGTCATGCCACCGATCTCGTAGAGGGTTCGAGCTCTCTCGAGCTGACTCGCGCTTCTCTGGAGGGACTGCCCGGCGGCGGCAAGGAGCCCCTCCGCCTCGACGACAGCGTAGTACGACTCGAGAACGCCCATAACGACCTCGAGTACAGCTGCCCTGTACTCCTCTTCAGCGGCTTCGAAACCGCGGCGCTCGGCCCTGAGCAGAAGCCAGTTGCGGCCACCTGAGCCAAGAAGCTCCTGGGACAGCCCGAGGCTGGCGGACCAGCTTTCGGAGCCGGTGTGACCATGCCCATCGGGCGGCGTAGAAGCCCAGGCGTACCCTGAAGTGGCCGAAAAGGCCAGGGTGGGCCAGATGAACGATTCTGCCGACTTCACGGATGCCCTGTAACCCTCCAGCGAAGCCTCGGCCTCGGTTACCGCCGGTGAGTTCCTCAGGGCGTGTGAAACCCAACCCGAAAGATCAAGCGCCAGAGGTGATCCCCCGGCAATAGCCAGTGCCAGAAAAAGCGTTCCAATCATGGACCGAGAACCTCCGAGCCTCCATGGTTCACAAGAGCCGGAACCGCCTGCAGTAGTACGGCGAAAAGGTAAACCGCCCAGGCCAGTCTCATGCCAAAGGACGTGTCGGTCCCCCAGACCGCCGACAACCCTTTCCCCCAGATGAACACCGTAAAAACCGAAGGAATGTCAAGATTCAAAAGAACGATGAAGAAAAAAACTCCCGCCGGGTTCACGGGCAGCCTCCATGCAAACTCGGCGGGACTCCAGCTGAAACCGGACGGGATGCCTGCTGCACGGGAAACCCATACCAGTGCCGCGAACCCGACTACCCAGACGGTCATCGACATGAACGCTGCCTGAATTCCGGGAAGGATGGCAAACTTCTCACCCAGCGCCCGGGCCAGGGCCCAGGCCGCGACGCCCCCCAGCGCGGCCACGAACATTCTCTCCAGAAGAATGAAGAAGGGAAGCAAGGGTAGTGAGGAGAGCGTGGCTGCCGCCACGGCAGCGCTTCCCGCAAGCATGAGCAGCGCGCTGACCGCCATTGCCTTCCAGGAACCGTTGCCCAGAAGCATCCGGTGCGCCTTCCCGGGGTGGAGGAACTGGATCAGCGGCGCCATTGAAATGCCGGTCATTGGGATGCCCTTTTCAGGGCTTGTCCGTAAACCTCGAGGTAGGCAGGCACCCTGTTCCTCCAGGAGTGATCGGCCTCCATGGATCTTTTCCTCATGGCCGACCATGGAACCGGACCCGAGTTCCAGAGACGGGTGACGGCATCCAGGGCTTCGGGAAACTCACCGGGGCTTTCAAAGAGAAAACCAGTGGAACTGTCCACTGTGTCGCCAAGCCCTCCGGTCTTACGAACCAGGGGCACCGAGCCGTACCTCATGGCTGTCATCTGGGAAAGGCCGCAGGGCTCGAACACCGATGGCATAAGGAACAGGTCGGAACCGGCGAAGATCCTTCTGGCAAAGCTGTCGCTGTAGTCTATCCTGACCGCCACGGAACCCGGATGGCTTGAGGCTGCCGCCCTGAATGCCCTCTCGTACCTTGCCTCGCCTGTTCCAAGCACCACAAGGCCCATGCCCCTGCCAAGCAGGCCCGGCAGCGAATCGAGAATGAGGTCGACGCCCTTCTGGGGCGTGAGCCTGCTGACCACTCCCACAAGAGGGCCGTTGACGGGGTCAAGCCGGGCTTCACTGATCAGCGACGCCCTGCAAGTCTTCTTGCCCGACATTCTCCGGACCGAAAAATGGGCAGACAGCGCGGGGTCGTCCCCGGGGTTCCAGCAGCCGGGATCGATGCCATTGAGTATGCCCGTCAGCTTGGCCTTCTCACGCTCGAGGACGGTTTCAAGCCCGAAACCGAACCTCGGGGTCCTTATCTCCCGGGCATAGGCCGGGCTTACCGTTGTCACCGCCGACGCGAAAAGAATGGCGCCCTTCATCATGTTCCAGTCCCCCCAGAACTCGAGCCCCACGGGATCGAAAAGACTGTAGGGCAGCCCCGCGGAAGCCCAGCTCTCGGGTCCGAACCTCCCCTGGAAAGCCATGTTGTGGATGGTGAAAACCGATGCCCTCCCAGAGTCCCGAAGGTATACAGGCAGAAGACCGGTCTGCCAGTCATGGCAGTGGAAAACATCGGGGTGAAACCCCGTCACCGCGCACGAAGCCTCCACCGCCCGGGAGAAGAAGGCGAACCTTCTGAAATTGTCCGGCCATGACGAATCGGGCGTCGGGCCGTAGAACCCCTTCCTTGCGAAATCCTCATCCCGTGCCACAAGGTAGGCCCTGACGCCATTGGGCATCATGGTCTCGGCTATTCCAAAATCCTCGCCCAGGAAGGTCCTGCCTGAACCCGACCAGCTCAAATCCTTTCCGCCCTGGATGTCTCCGTAGAAGGGGATCATCACCCTTGCGTCCGTGCCTTCACGGTTGAGCGCCGCGGGAAGCTCGCTGACAACCGAGGCCAGCCCACCCGTGCTGGCAATGGGGTAAACCTCGGAAGCCGCAAAAAGAACTTTCACCTTTCGCTCCTTCCCCTTGTGAGACGAAGGACCGCCAGAACGAGGATAATCCCCCCCAGAATCAACAGTGAGAGCCGTCCGTAATCCGCCATGAACGCCGCTGCTGCTCCCATGTTTGCCCCGAGAACCACGGCGAGGACGGAAAGGAGCCCGTACCAGAGGGCAGCGCTCAGCAGGGAAGGAACCAGAACGGCCGTCCTTCCCATCCCGCTCCATGAGGCGGCCACCACCAGAAGGGATCTGATCCCGGGAATGAACCTGCTCAAAAAGAGGACCCATGCGCCGTGCCGGGCCAGAAGCGACCTGGCGCGAGCCATTCCGCTCTCACCCTTCGAACCGTTCAATACCAGCCTCTCGATCCACCTGGGACCCGCCCCCCTGCCGGCTGCCTCAAGAAGCAGGGTTGCCAGCGCGCACCCCACGAATCCGGGTATCCAAAGCGCCCAGGTTGGAAAACCCGTCGAGCAGAAGAGACCACCCGCTGAGATGTAGAGAACGTCGCCCGGAAAAGGTGGAAAGAGAGTTTCCACGAAAGCCGTAAGGGTGAGGACGGGGACCGAGGTCCATGCGTCCAGACCGTCGATGAAGTGCTGCCAGGCGTCACCGGTCATGCCTCAAGGACCGCCAGGGCCAGACAGCCGAAACCGCGGCCGCGGCCAAGGTCACCCAGTGTGTTCGTTGAGGTGCCCTTTATCCAGATCTTCGCCGCGGGGGCGCGGAGTATCTCCGAAAGCCTCTCTATCATCATCTCCCTGTTGGGGGCAACCTTGGGCCTGTCGCCCACCAGGGTGAGGTCCAGCCTGGAAAGCTCCCAGCCCGCCCTTCTGACACGCTCCATGCACTGGCCAAGTATCATGGAGCTGTCCGCGCCCTTCCAGACAGGGTCGGAGGGAGGGTAGAAGGTTCCGATGTCGCCAAGGGAGGCGGCGGCGAGAACGGCGTCGGATGCCGCGTGGAGAACCGCGTCTCCGTCGGAATGCCCCACGGGGCCGCCGGCCTCGGAAAGCCTGCAACCCGCCGCGACCATTGGCCGGTCCTCCCGGAAAGGGTGAAAATCCAGCCCCTGGCCGAAGGACAACCTGGGAGGAAAACCGAAGCATGGAACATCGGAAGGTTCAGTGAGTTTCAGGTTGCGTGGGTCCCCACCGACAACGGTGACGGCCACGCCGGCGAGTTCCATGGCGGAGCTTTCATCGGTAACTTCCGGGGAACTTCTCAGAACCCGGCACAGGTCGTCGTACAAGAAACCCTGGGGTGTCTGGATCATCCACAGGCTACCCCGCTCAACGGTGGATGAGACCATCCCATCCTCGACCAGCTTCAGCGTGTCACGCACCCTGATGCCGGGAATCGCAGCTCCGTGTTCCTCCACTGCCTTCATCACCCTGATGACGGTCTCCCGCGTCAGGCCCGGCCTGGCACCGTCGTGGACAAGAACGAACCTTGGAGCGTCGAGGGCTTCAAGCGCCAAAAGCACCGAGTCCTGCCTGCGAGCGCCGCCCGGAACGACCATGACCCCTGCCGGAGGCGTCCAGTGATCCCTCCAGGGAAAGCCCGGAGGAACCGATACGACGACCGGCATCATCTCCGAAAGCAGATCCACAGACCACTGCAGGACAGGTTTTCCACCAAGTCTTGCGAACTGCTTCGGCACCCCGCCGCCGAACCTGGTTCCGGCCCCGGCAGCGGTCACAACCGCACCCCATGCCCCGGATCCCATGATCAGGCCTGATCCTCCTCGACGGGTTCTAGCGCTTCCTCTTCCTGCTTCTCCATGGAAGCGAAGACCATCGTCCCTCCCGAAGCCCGGAAGGTGGTGTGAGCCGTCACAGTAACATCGCTGCCCATCAGGCTGGCTGCCTCGTCGATAACGACCATGGTCCCGTCTGACAGGAATCCCACGCCCTGGCCGGCCCCGCGCCCCTTCTTCTGTATCCGGACCGTGAGCTTTTCGCCTGGGAGGACAACGGCCCTTCCGGCGGCCCCCACATCATCAAGCCTGATGACATGGATGCCCTCCCGCTCGGCCGTGTCCAGCAGGGCGGCATCGGAACTCAGCAGAACGACTCCGGTCTGCCTTAGCCACTCCAGCATTCGGTGCTTCTCGCGCTCGCCGTCGCCGAAATCGTGAAAGTCAAGCAGTCCGCCCGTCTTGCCAACAGCCTCCTCGAGGCGCTGAAGGGTTTCGGTGCCCCTTCTGGCCCTTCCCCTGGAAACGGTGTTCTTGCTCTTCTGAAGTGACTCGAGGCTTGACCTGACCGAAGCAGGAACGGTGAACGGGCCGGGAAGGATCCCGGCAAGAGTGAGATCGGCAACCCTTCCGTCGATGATCGCGTTAAGGTCCACCAGGACGGGCATGAACAGCCTTGTACCCCTTTCCTCCTCCACTTTGAGGAGGTTGAGCTTCCTTCCCTTTGTCAGGGCTGCCCGTGAGAAAACGTACGCCAGGGCAAAGGGCACAAGCACCAGAAGGTCGGCTCCGCCGGCCCTGAGACGAATGTCACCCACGTGAAGCACCAGCATCAGAAGAAGACCTATGATCAGACCAAGGAATGTGCCGGCGGTGATGTAAACGAACCCGTCGGCCCGCAGACCTGTAACAAGCCTTTCAAGCACCAGCGCCACGACACCGATGGCGATCCCCGCAAACCCCATCCAGAAACTTTCCGACGACGCAAAAGGGCTATCCGTGGCCAGCGTTCCCGCAAGCCCGAGAACAAGCACGAACACAAGCCTGCTCTCCCAACCGTTCTTTCTCAGAGCCATTCTTCTCCCTTTGTGTTCAGAAGGTCACTGATGGCGGCGGACAGACCAACGAATCCCGGAGCGCCGTTCTTTTCGGCGTCCGTGTCCTCCCTGGCACCCGCAAGGGTGGAAAACCCAAGGTTGACCGCCTCGGTGTACCTTCTGCCGTAACCGGCCACAGGCCGTACCTCACCCCCGAGCCCGACTTCGCCGCACACCGCAGTGCCCTTCTTAACCGTTTTCTCAAGACGGCTGGAGGCCACCGCAAGGCAAACCGCAAGATCGGCCCCGGGGTCACCGATGGTGAAACCACCGGCAACATTCACATAAACATCCTGATTGTCCAAATCTATCCCGCACCTGCGCTCAAGCACCGCCAGCAGCATGGCCAGCCTCGCTCCGTCGAAACCGGAAGCCTTCCGCTGCGGGTAGCCGTACCTGGATGGACTTGTGAGCGCCTGCACCTCCACCAGGAATGGCCTGGATCCCTGAAGAACCGCGGCTGGGACCGAGCCCGGGACAAGGTCGGCCTCCCTTCTCAGGAAGAGCCCGGAAGCGTTGGACACCCCTGAAAGGCCGGAAGGCCCCATCTCGAAGACACCCAGTTCGTTGGTGCCTCCGAAGCGGTTCTTCACGGCTCGGAGGAGGCGGTACTGGTGTGACGCGTCCCCTTCGAAGTAGATCACGGTGTCCACCAGATGCTCGAGAACCTTGGGGCCTGCAAGGCTTCCGTCCTTTGTCACATGCCCCACCACGAAAGCCGTGATCTCCCTGGGTTTGGCAAGGTTGACAAGGGCAGACGCGCAGTGCCTTACCTGAGACACGGAACCAGGGGCGGCCTGCAGGTCGGGGGAGTGAAGGGTCTGCACCGAATCGATCACCAGCACCCTGTAATCTCCCGAATCAAGGACCCCTGCCACCGTATCAAGCCTGGTGGCGGCAAGAACCGATAGCCCCGCCGGCGAAACACCGATTCTTCCGGCCCTGCCGGCGATCTGCGAGGCCGACTCCTCGCCGGTGGCGTAGAGGACAGGTATCCCTCCGGAAGCGATGTTCATGGCCGCCTGCAGTATCAGGGTGCTTTTCCCAATCCCCGGCTCTCCTCCGAGAAGGATAACGCTTCCCACGCTTGCTCCGCCTCCGAGAACCCTGTCAAACTCGGGAAGACCTGTGGAAAGCCTGGCGCCCGTCTCGGTGGACACGTCGCGCAGGTTCACGGGCCCGGTATTCTCAGGGGGGGCGCTGACCGAGGACGGGCCGGAAACGCGATTCTCCTCCACCATGGTGTTCCAGCTGAGGCAATGGGGACACTTGCCGCTCCATCCATGGGTTTCCCCTCCGCACTCCGAACAGACGAAGACGGAACGGGCCTTTGGCATCAGTAGTAGCCCTCATCCTGATGGGCGGGGTCGAACCTTGTGGTTGCCGTGGTGAACACAAGCCTCACCTTTCCCCTGGGTCCATTCCTCTGTTTCACTACAAGCAGGTCAACGTTACGGTATCTGTCGCTGCTGCCGTCGGAATCGGTAGATCCTGTATCGGCCCTCTCATCGTGCAGGAACATCACGAGATCGGCGTCCTGCTCTATCGCGCCGCTGTCGCGGAGGTCGCTGAGCTGGGGGGGACCCGGCCTCTTGGTGGCGTTCCTGCTGAACTGGGAAAGGGTGATGACAGGAACATGTATCTCCTTGGCAAGGGCCTTCAGCGCTCCTGAATTCGCTGCGACCTTCAACTGGTGGTTCTCGACATCGTCCGCCCCCTTCATGAGCTGAAGGTAGTCGACGAAAACGGCCGCGACCTTGTCCTTCCTGTGAAGCCTTCTAACCTTGGCACGGAGTTCGGCTGAGGTCAGTTCGGTCTTCTCGTTGATGGCCATGGGCAGCTCGGCCAGATGCCTGGCGGTCTCCTCCAGCTCAAGCCAGTTCTCGGGCCGCAGAGTGCCTTCGATGATGGGTTGAGTTCCGATCCCGCTCATCATGCACAAAAGTCTGCGAACGAGCATCTCATCCGACATCTCGAGACTGAAGAAGGCGACGCACCCCTTGCCCTGTCCGGCGATGTGCTTCGCCATGTTCAGGGCGAGGCTCGTTTTCCCCACTCCCGGCCTGGCGGCGATGATTATCAGCTCTCCGGGGTGAAAACCGGTGGTCAGCCTGTCAAGCGGTTCGAGACCGGTCGAGAGCCCGGTGACCCCGCCCTGTGCCTCACTCATCAGACGAAGCGACGCCAGGGCCGACGGAGCGACATCCCCGACCCTGCGAAAATCCTGTTCGGTCATGTTGCCGGCGATGCTGAAAATCCTCTGTTCGGCCTGGTCGATGAGGTCAGTCGAGCTTCCGTCGCCGGACATGACCCTGCGCACGGTTTCGTTTGACGCCCTGACGAGCTGCCTGAGCTGAGATTTCTCCCTGACTATGGCGGCGTAGGCCGTCACGTTGGCCATGTAGGCCACGTCGTTCGTCAGGTCGGTGATGTAGTCGACCCCGCCGGCGTCGGTTGCGCCGTTCCGCTTCTGGAACTCTGTGATGGTCGTTACGAGATCGACCGGTTCGCCGCGGTCGAACAGTGCTTTGAGGGTGGAAAAGATCCTTCTGTTCCTGGGGTCGAGGAAGTCATCCTCCACGAGAACGCCGAACACCTCCACCGCGATGTCGGGATCGAGCAGAACCCCTCCCAGCACGCCCCTCTCTGCTTCGGGGCTTCCCGGCAGCCTGTTTTCGGCATCAAATGACATTTCTGGGCAGACCTTTCTCCTTGAGCAACACGGAAAGCTTCTTCATATCCTCCCAGACCGGCCTTTTCAGGGCGGGTGAACGAAGAAGGGCGGCTGGGTGGTAGGTGACCATGACCAGAGTTCCCCGGAACTGGTGAAACTCCCCCCTGAGAGCGCCTATACCCTTTCTGGTACCCAGAAGCGAAAGCGCCGCGCTGGCCCCGAGGGCTACGATGACTTCGGGCTTCATGATCTCGATCTGGCGAATGAGTATCGGGAAACATGCATCGACCTCGTCCGGGGCGGGAACCCGGTTCCCCGGAGGCCTGCACTTCACGACGTTCGCAATGTAGACGGACCTTCTGTTCAGGTCTATGGCGTCAAGGATACGGTCGAGAAGCTCGCCTGCCCGGCCCACGAAGGGAAGCCCCTGCATGTCTTCCGTCGCGCCCGGGCCTTCACCGACGAGGAGGATTCCCGAATCGGGGTTGCCGGCTCCGAAAACAAGCTTGTTCCTGCCCTGGGAGAGCCTGCAGCGGGTGCATCCGGCAACTTCCTGCATCAGGGCTTCAATGGTAGGGGAAGGGGTCTTCGGCGTTGCCGGCGCGTCTTTCCTGGTGGGCATCACGGAGGCCGCCTCAGGAAGCGCGACTTCCGTCAAACCGAAGCTTTTGACAGCTTTCCAGAGCGGATCCCTCACAACCTCTCCCCCAGCAGGCCCGCAATGGCCAGCGCGATGAACCTTTTGGAGCCCCCGGCCACTTGTGCCGACGAGCCGTCGGCGAAGATCAGCTCTCCGCAGTTGGTCTGGCTTTCCATGCCCTGCCCCGGGACATCCCCCCTGTTGACGAAGACGGCGAACGAACCCTTCTTCAGCATCTTCTCCAGTGCCCTTTCGCGGTAATCCGGCCCGTACTCCAGAGAGAATGAGAGAACCGGACACGGCGCGTCGAGTGATACCAGAAGATCGGGTGTGGGCTCAAGTTCCAGCAGAAAGCCTTCCCCCCGCCGGAGCTTGCCCGGTGTGCAAACCTTTGGCCTGTAATCGCCCACCGCAGCCGCCATCACCAGAAGATCAGCCACGGCAACGGCTTCCCGCAGCGCGGCAAGCATCTCGTGAGCGGTTTCCACCCTGATGAGGGGAACAGATCCCGGTGGGGCGTCGTACCGGCATGGGCCACTGATCATGGTCACGAGGGCGCCGGCGTCAAGGAAGGCGTTGACCATGGAAAGACCCATGAGCCCGCTGGAGCGGTTGGAGATGAATCGCACATCGTCCATCCCCTCGCGGGTTGGACCTGAGCAGACAACGACCTTCTTCCCCTTCCAGGCGGAAAGCCCCGAGCCAGCACCGGCATGGTAGGGCAGCGCCTCCCGGGGCCACGATTGCGCAGCCATGCGCATTCTCTCCGCCCGGTAGATGGACTCGATCCTGAGCCGGGAGGATCCCGGCGAGTCGTTCACCATGAAGTAATCGAAGGCGCCCAGAAGGGCAACCTCCCGGGCTGCCGCCGAAAGCCTTTTCGAAACGGTTTCGCCGCTGTCGGTGCCCCTTCCCGAAAGCCTGCGGCCGAGTTCAGCCGGGTCGGGGGGAAGCACGAAAACAAGGACTGCCGCAGGCACGGCACTCTTCACCTGAAGCGCGCCCTGCACGTCAATGTCCAGAACAACTGAACCGCCAGCGGCCAGTGTGTTCCGGACCCATTCGCCCGAGGTTCCGTACCTGTTGCCGTGAACCTCGGCCCACTCGAGAAAATGGCTGGACGCTACCAGTCCGGAAAACTCATCGTCCGAGACGAACCGGTAGTCAACACCGTCGCGTTCGCTTCCCCTGGGAGGCCTTGTGGTGCATGAAACTGAAAAAACGGCCTCGGGGAATGTTTCGACGAGATGCCTTGCGAGGGTTGTCTTCCCTGCGCCGGACGGGCCGGCTATCACAACAAGAAGCCCCCTACTGGACATTGGCGGCCTGTTCCTTCATGCCCCCGACAAGCTCCTTCATCCTTATCACTCCGTACACGGCCTGAGGGTCGGTGACCTTGGCGCCCATGGTGTTCAACTCCCTGTGCATCTCCTGGACCAGAAAGCCAAGTTTCATCCCGCAGACGGGCTCGCCGAGTATGCCAAGAGCCTCACGCGCGTGGTGCAGAAGCCTCTGGCACTCCTCGGAGATGTCCAGACGGTCCGCCATCACGGCCACTTCCTGAACAAACCTGGCTTCATCAAGGTCAACCTCGCCAAGGAGTTCCCTGATCCTTGCCCTGTTCTTCTCAAAAACGTTCCTGACGCGCTCGCCGTGGGTTGCGGCTATGGGTTCGACCTGCAGGATAAGGGCGCCCAGAGATTCCCTGAAAACCGCCGCAAGCCCGGCCCCCTCCCTCAGTCTTGACTCTTTCAGGGCAGAGAGGGCATCGCAGATGACTGCCGAGAGAACCCCTGAGAAGTCTCCGAAGCGGGCTGGGTCGGGCAGCCGCAGAACTCCCGGCAGGGAAAGGACACCAAGGGCCGTCAGTCCAGATTCGGTGTGATACTCATCCCCGATGGCCACGGCAGCCCTGACGTAGGCTCCGGCCCGCTCCAGATCCATCTCGGGAGCGGTCCCGAACCCGTCTTCGGTATCCACGGAAACCGTCAGTTCGACCCTTCCCCTTTGAAACATCTCCCTTGCCTTTTCGTGGGCTGCCTGTTCAAGGGAGGCGGCCTCACGGGGGAACCTGAGATGGATGCTGAGCCCCCGGTGATTCACCGAACGGGCGGTCGCCGTTATCAGAAAGCCTTTCAGCCGCTGCGAAGCGCTGCCGAAACCGGTCATGGATTCCATGTTCATCTCCAGACGAAAGGGCGCCTTTGAACGCTACTTATTATTTTCGCTGTCTGAACCGTCAACCCGAAGGGAAGAAACAGACCGTGGAAGGCATTCATCTGCGCGGAATGATGCCCTCGATCCGCTCCCGGATCACCGGGCTCACATGCCGGGGAGTGTTCATGGAACACGAGCGGGTTCTCTCCCTTGATTTCGGCCGCTTCATGCTCTCCCTCGACAGCCGTCCCGAAGCACCCGGGCTCTCATTCTCCGGCAACCGGGTGAAGGTTGCCCCGAAGAACCCGTCATGGGAACACCATCTCAGGGGAGCCACGGTAACCGGTGCATCCCAGTCAGGCATGGACAGGGTGCTGATCATTGAGCTCGAGCGCAACACGGTGTACGACCACGGGCCGTGCTCCCTCCACTTCGAGATGACGGGACGGAACGCCAACATCATTCTGTGCCGGAAAACCGACCGCAGGATAATCGCGTGCGTCAGGCGGGTAACATCGCAGCAGAACCGCTACCGGACCATCTCCCCCGGGGTTCTCTACTCGCCTCCTCCGCCTTCGGGGCTTCCGCCGGAGAGATGGAGCGAACCGGTCCTGCCCGCCGTTCCGGCACCAATGGATCTGTGCAGGGTTCTTGAGGGTATCGGCCCGGCGACAGCCCGGGCGATCCTTGCCCATGCCGAAGCCACCGGCCAAGACATCTCACGTGTGTTGCGCTCACTTGCTGAAGACCTTGTGCGCGAAAACGTGCCGGACTGGATCGGTGAGCGGCCCGGTCCGGAAAGGACCGTCGACACTAAGGCGCCCGGAGCGGCCGAGCTTACCGCAAGGCTCACCCGGGAGGGGAAGGAACTGACAAGAAAGGTCGCGGCATCGGAACAGGCCCTTGAGAACCTTGAACTTCCCGAAACCCTCAGGATGTGGGGCAACCTTATCCTCACCTTCAAAAACGACCTGACGAAGGGCATGGAAAGGGCCGTCCTGATCGATTACCACGGGAACGCTGTCGAGATACCGCTCAAGAAGGCCATGAACCCGCCCGAGAACGCTGCCCGTTTCTTCAGGAAGGCTGCCGGTGTCCATACGGAAAGGGAGAGGCTTGAAGGCCGCATTCGCGGGATGAAAGACAGGCTGACAGAGTTGGACGGAACACTTGCCCGAATCCCGGAGATGACGCCCGAGCGGATCACCGAGCTGCTTGGCAGGCCTGAGAAAACCACCGAAGCCCGAAAACCCAGGGAGTTCGTCCTTGAGGGAGGCTGGCGGTGCATTGCGGGAAGGAACGCCAGGGAGAATGAGGAGCTGACGTTCAGAACAGCGGCGAGGGACGACTTCTGGCTGCACGCCAGGGGCGCTTCGGGCAGTCATGTCATCCTGCGGAGGGACGGCAGGCCGGGCAACCCGCCCGAGAAGGTGCTTCAACAGGCAGCCGACATCGCCGCACGGCACTCGGGTCAGAAGGGCATCATCCCCGTGGACTGCACCCTGGTCAAGTTTGTGCGCAGGGTGAAGGGCGCCCCGCAGGGCTTCGTAAAGTACACCAACGAGAAGACTCTTTTCGCAACGGTCGAGTAGTGTTCCCCCCGTACCCGATCCGTCACTTAAGCCCGGGCAAGGCGCGTCGCACCCTTTCAGCAGCGGCATCGAGCTCCCACCTGGCCGGACGGACGAAATGGTAGTGCGCGCCGAACCTCAGCCGAAAGCCGTCGCCAGAGTACCTGGGGAAAACATGGATGTGGCAGTGCAGGACCTCCTGCATCGCGGTCTCGCCGTCGGCGACAAATAGGTTTATCCCCTCGCACTCGAGCCCCGAACGCCTCAGCCCCGAGGCCACGGCCCGCGCAACCGTGAACATGCGCTCTCCGGCTTCGCGGGGCAGATCGCAAAGGTAGGGATGATGGGCGTTGGGAACCACAAGCACATGGCCAGTGTTGATGGGCCTTGTATCCATGAAGGCACTCACGAGTGCGTCGCGGTGAACGAAGGATGCTTCCTCGGTTCCTTCGAGGATGTCGCAGAAAATACACGAACTCATCTTATACCGTCCGTATTAAAAAACCGCGACAAAGATAACATCGGAAACGGATGAGGATACAACCCCCGTATTCGGGTCACCTATCGCGCCGAAAGTCTTATCTTATGCTGACACACGCTCTCAACCCGTTCGGCAAAGGGGGAGATGGTGACGGCCAGGGCAATACTCCTTGTTCTTGACGGGGTCGGCGCCGGCGAACTTCCAGACGCAGCCCTTTACGGAGACTCGGGCAGCGACACACTGGGAAACACTGCCAGGCACGCGGGGGGAATCAGCCTGCCCGAACTCCGAAAAATGGGGCTGGGCAACCTGCACCGCATTCCCGGGGTTCCTCCCGTCGCTTCCCCCCTGGCGTCATGGGGAAGATCCATGATCGCCTCACCCGGGAAGGACAGCACCACGGGCCACTGGGAAATGATGGGGCTGATCCTTGAGCAACCATTTCCAACCTTTCCAAACGGCTTTCCCGCTGACCTGCTCGAGCGGTTCTCCCTTCAGTGCGGCAGGGGCGTGCTGGGAAACGAGGCCGCCAGCGGGACCGGGATCATCGCCAGGCTGGGCGAAGAGCACCTGTCAACGGGAAAGCTGATCGTCTACACCTCAGCCGACAGCGTTTTCCAGATCGCGGCGCATCAGGACGCGGTATCACTGGACGAACTCTACCGATGCTGCGGGGTGGCCAGGGAACTCCTGACCGGTCCGTCCCTCGGGGTCTCCAGGGTTATAGCAAGACCGTTCACGGGAGCGCCCGGCGCCTTCGAACGAACTCCATTCCGTAAGGATTTCTCGCTCTGCCCTGTTGGCCCCACTCTTCTTGATTCCCTGGCGGGATCGGGCATACCGGTGACGGGCGTCGGAAAGATTGATGACCTCTTCGCCCACAGGAACATCAACACGGTGCACGTGGAATCGAACACCGTGGGCATCCGGGTGCTTCTTTCCCAGATGGCAGGCGTTCCAGGAGGGCTCATCTTCGCCAATCTTGTGGACTTCGACACGAAATGGGGCCACAGGAACGACCCGACGGGCTTCATCACCGGCCTGGAAGAGGTTGATTCGGCTGTTCCCAGGATCCTCGCCTCCCTCCGGCCGGACGACCTCCTGCTCATCACCGCCGACCACGGCAACGATCCCACCACGGAAAGTACAGACCATTCACGGGAGTACGTCCCACTCCTGGCGTACTCCCAGGGGTGCAGGGGGCGCAACCTTGGAACAAGGAAGACACTGTCCGATATCGCATGCACCCTCTGTGAGTTCTTCGGCCTTCCGGCCCGGTTCCCGGGACACGGCTTTCTCCTCTCAACGAAGGAAGAAAATGGATGATACGGGCGATCTGATCGAGAGGGCGAAAGCCCTTGTCCCAATGTGCCACTGCCCCTTCTCCGGGTTCAGGGTAACGGCGGTGCTTGAGGATTGTTCCGGCGAAATGCACCACGGCGTGAACATCGAGAACGCCTCACTGGGGCTTTCCATATGCGCCGAGCGCGTGGCACTGGATTCGGCGGTCACGGCTGGTTCGAGGGATTTCCGAAGGATCGTTGTCTACTCTCCCGACGGGCTTCCCATGCCCTGCGGGGCGTGCAGGCAGGTTCTTGGCGAGTTCTGCTCCCGGGACTTCGAGGTCATCGTGGCCGGGCCTGGCGGCACACCCGGATCGTTCCGCCTTGGTGACCTGCTGCCAAACGCGTTCACCCTGAAGGAAGCCGCCGGACCTTGACAACCAGGACCGATTCGCCCGGGGGTTACGGATTCGGATGGTTCAAGGGGGTCTACACCCCCAGCGTCCTGACGATCTTCGGTGTGGTCATGTACCTTCGTTTCGGGTGGGTGCTTGGAAATATGGGGCTTCCCCGGACGATCCTGATCGTTCTCTTTGCCAACATGATAACCATGCTGACAGCCCTATCGCTTTCGGCCCTTGCCACGAACATGAAGGTTGGGGGAGGCGGCGCATACTTCATGATCTCGCGCTCCCTCGGGCTTGAGCCGGGGGCGGCCATAGGTCTCCCCCTGTTCCTTGCCCAGGCCCTGGGCGTCTCATTCTACATCGCGGGCTTCACCGAGTCCCTGGTCAACGTGTTTCCCGCCCTTCCCCCGGCCCTCGTGAGCGTGGGAACCCTTGTCCTCCTTTCGGTTCTTGCCTACACCTCCGCCAGCATAGCACTGAAGTCGCAGTTCATCATCATGGCGGTCATCGCTCTTTCACTGGTCAGCTTCTTTGCCGGGCACCCCGTCGAGGCGGCTGGTTCGGCGAGCGCGGCAGAGGTCCCTGCGCGACTGGGATTCTGGGCGGTGTTCGCCGTGTTCTTCCCCGCGGTGACCGGAATAGAGGCGGGAATAGCCATGTCGGGCGATTTGAAAAAACCGGCCAGGGCACTGCCGCTGGGAACGCTGGCTGCGGTGACAACCGGTCTTCTGGTCTACCTTGCGATCCCGGTCTTTCTTTCAGCAACGGTGCCCGACAGGAACCTGCTTCTCGCAAACCCGCTTATCATGAGGGATGTGGCCCGATTCGGAGGACTGATCATCCTGGGCGTCTGGGGCGCATCGCTTTCCAGTGCCCTCGGATCACTTCTTGGCGCTCCGAGAACCCTTCAGGCCCTGTCCAGGGACGGTGTCGCCCCGCGTTTCCTGGGCAGGGGTTTCGGGCAGGGAAACGACCCCCGCATCGCCACTGCCCTGGTTTTCCTCATTGCCCTTACCGGCGTTCTCGCGGGGGATCTCAACATTCTGGCACCAATTCTCTCAATGTTCTTTCTGACATCGTACGGCTTCCTCAACCTATCCGCCGGAGTGGAGTTCCTGATAGGAAGCCCATCCTGGAGACCCCGCTTCCGGGTCTGGTGGCCCCTTCCCCTCCTTGGCTCGGCGGCCTGCGCCATGGCGATGCTGATGATAGATTCCGGAGCCACCATCTTTGCCGTGATGGTCTGCGGCTCGATCTACTTCCTGCTCAAGCGAAGGAGGATGAACGCCCGCTGGGGCGACCTGCGCTACGGAATACTGATGCTCCTCGCCAGATACTCCATCTTCAAGCTTGCCGAAAAGGGAACCGATGCCAGATCATGGAAACCCAACATCCTGGTCCTCAGTGGACCGCCCTCCCAGCGATGGTACCTGGTCGACCTTGCCGAGGCCATATCCCAGAACACTTGCCTTGTAACCGTTGCCATGGTTCTGCCCGCAGGCTCCCCGGACGAACGGGTCCTCTCCGCCCAGACAGCTCTACGGGATTACCTGCAAAGACAGAGGGTGCAGGCGCTTGTTAAAACGGTGATAGCGGGGGATCCCTTCGAGGGGGGGCGAAACCTGATCAACACCTACGGCTTCGGACCCCTGGTACCCAACACCATACTCATCGGTGAAACACAGGAGCAGTCACACTTCCTGGACTACACCAAATTCATTCTCCAGGCGGCGAAACGCAAGCGGAACCTGGTGATAGTGAGGGAAGGAAACGCACCCCCGTCTTCGCAACCGGACCGGCGGATCGATGTGTGGTGGAGGGGAAGGGGCAGCAATTCCGGCCTGATGCTTGCCCTGGCGCATCTGATCGGCAAGGGGCCGGACTGGAAGGGTAGCAGGATCAACATCAACATGGTGGTCCTGAAGGAGGAGGAAAGGGCGGGATTGGACAAACACATGAAGCAGTTCATCCAGAACTCCCGTCTGAACGCTTCGTTCCGGCTGATCCCGAATGACGGCCAGAGCCCACTGGAAGTGGTGAGACGCAGCAGTCGGGATGCCAGGATGGTCCTTCTGGGCCTTCGTCAGCCCGGACAGGACGAGGATTCCGAAGCGTACAGCAGGTACTACGAGCAGCTTCTGGCCGATACTGCAGGGCTTCCCCTCACGGCCATGGTGCTTGCGAGCGAAACGGTCGACTTCCAGAACATCTTCCTGTAGACCCCAGGGTCAGCCGCTCTGCATCACCCGTCTTACGGCGGCCCTCAGGGCAGTTATCGTCCATGGTTTTCGCAGATTGGCTGCCGGACCGGTGTAGCCCGACCCCAACACCAGAGTTCTGTCCGGCAACTCAGCCGGGAAATCGGGCAACCCCGCTGAAACAACAAGCGCGTCGCCCGATTCCAGAGCATCCAGCGCTTCAGTGGCGGTGGAAAAGACCTGGCACCTGAGGTTCATGTGGCGCAGGACAGTAACCACGGTACGCCCCTCGATGTCGTTGTCCGAGGCGATCACGACCCTTCCCGACGGCTCCATGGCGGATCCGGGAAGATTCACCGTAAAGCGAATGCCTTGGACTGTCCGCTCCGCGAAAACGGTTCCCTTCATGGCTCTCACGGCGGCGTAGGCCTCGATGAGGGCCGGATGGCCCGGATTTATGCCGGAGTTGGGCACTGCGGCCTCAATGTCGGCAGTGATACGCATGATGCCCGTCACTCCGCAACCGGAGAGCGACCAGACCCGCATGGAGACACCCCCCGAAAACTCGCTCCCCGCGAATCCCGCCAGGCGCATGAAGAACCTCTCAAGAAGTTCGGGTGCGACTTGAACGGATGCGCTCGGAGGCATGTCCAGAGTGAGACACCCGCCCTGGCCCAGAAGGTCCTTCACGGTTGGGGAGAGCTCCTTGAGGAATGTGTCAAGGTAGACGGGGTTTTCGAACTCCACTTCATGGGGGGTCAGGGATTCCATGTCGTCGGTTATGTCGGACAGAAGCCTGCGGACCGAAAGCATGTCGCCCGAGGCCGCGGCTTCACCGGTCTTCTTCAGTCTCGCGAGCAACCCTGCGGAATAGCTCAACAGGGCTTCCATCCCCGGAGAATCGCTTCCAGCGGCGGCAAGGCCCAGCAACCGTTCAGAGGTCGTGTCCTCGATCACCGCCACGATCTTCAATCCAGCCTTCTCACGGCTTCTGTGCCACCTTATCCTGATCCGCCTGGCGCCGTCCCCCGCCGAAAGCCTGCACCCGACAACGCCGCTCTCGTGGGGGCTGGAGGTGAGTTCAAGCCGAAGCCTCCTTCTGTCCCCGATGTGTATCGCGGGGTAGAGCAGGTCTTCAGCGGCCCCGCTGAGCGGGGCATTGCCCTGCCCTGTCAGTACTGCCCACCTCCTGTCGGAACTGAAGTTACCGGACAGGGGGGACAGCGCCCACAAGCCAAGGGCCGCGGCATCAAGCGCGCTTTCCATGTGATCCCGGCTTCTGCTGAGAGTAGTAAGCTCAGTGGTCTGTGCAGTTGTGTCGCGGGCGATGGTGCAGATCATCTCGGAGCGTTCTGTCTTGACCAGCGTGCTGTTGAGTTCGACCGGGTACTGGGTGCCGTCGCCCCTGCGGTGTATCGATTCGATCTGGAAGTGCCCCCTTTGCCTGATCTGGGCGAGGAAGTCACTCCACCACTCCGGGGAGATCGATGGGTTGAAGCTGGAAATGTGAACGCTCTTGAGGTCCTGCCTCTTGACACCGAGTTTTTCCGAGACCGCTGTGTTACCGTAAACGAAGTACCCGCTCTCGTTCAGGAAGTAGACCTCGTCGGTGCTGGCATCGACTGCGCTCTCCACCAGCCTCAGCCTGTCCTCCACGGTCTTCCTCTCGGACAGGTCGTTGATGATCACGGCGAACCGGCCGGGCTGCACACAGAAAGCAAAAAAGTGAACATGTCTGTGGATAACCTTCGAAAAACCGCACAACTCCACAGGCTCACCAGTGATGACCACGTTTGCGAAAAGGTCCACCCCAAGGTGTTCCTTCATATTGGGGAAAGCCTTGGTAATCCTTTTGTTCAGAATCTTGTCCGCGGGTACGCCAGTGTTGTCCTCGAAGGCGGGATTGACCTCGAGTATCCTGTAGTCATGGGGCCTGCCCCTGCTGTCGGTGATGATCTCACCGATCACGATGCCCAGAGGCATTCCGCTAACGATGCGCGAATACTGTTTTTCGCTTGCCTCCAGCCTGGCCAGAAGGTCTCTTGTCTCGGTCACCTCCCTTATGCAGCAAACGACGAGGCCGGTGACATTCTCGGGAATGGCCTTGACAACGAATGACCTGCCGTCGATCTCCACGTCGCAACCTGTCGGAAGCCCAGTTTCGAACGCTTCGGTTGCGGGGCACCCGGGGCAGGGCCCTTCGAGGTTGAACAGCTTCCGGTGGCAGAATGCTCCCTCGTCACCGGTGTTCGGCGCGCTTCCCGAAAGCTTCCGGGCCGGAAGGTTCATGACCCTCACCCTTCGTGAGCGGTCTATGATGGTCACGCTGCAGTCGACTCCGTCCAGAAGCACTTCGGGGGGTATGACGGGAAACTCCGGACCGTTCAGAAAAACCTCCTCGATGGGTGACGGAACAATTCTACCAATCCAGAGCGCCCTTGACGAGCCGGATGCCGAAAGCAAAGAGTACCGGCTTACGGAACCGGAAGGAAAGAAACATGGACAAGAACTACGCGGACATTGAAAAGGGCGAAGACCTGGTAAGGGTGAACGCCACCGAGTTCAAGGGGCGTCAGTACATCGAGGTGAGAACCTACTACATGGCCGAGGACGGCGAATGGAAACCCACAAAGAAGGGGATCACGCTCTCCCCCGACCTGATGGAAAAGGTTCACGAAGCCCTGGGCAGAGCGCTTGGGGAGATCGCGGCAAAAAGCGACTGACCTGCCCTAACCGCACTCGGTATAGCCACAGTCCAGTTCGCACGACACGCACCCCGATTCGTGTTTGAGTCCCGCCCCGCAATTGGGGCAAGCTCCGGCGTTTCCGGGAGGCGGTTCGTCGGGTTCCCTGCCGTCATCTTCCTTAGGTGCTTCGCCGGACTCGAGGGCCAGGGCTATCGCGTCGGCACAGCTGTTGATCCGCAGCCCCCCCTGCCAGCCCGGCCTGTTGCAGCTGATCCCCCTCAGCTCGCGGACGATCGCTTCCGGGGGGACATGGTTGGAAAGCGCGAGGCTGATCATGCGGCAAAGGGCTTCCCCCTGGCTGGAAGCGCACCCTCCGGCCTTTCCCAGCCGGCTGAAGACCTCGACCGGACCCTTCTCGTCACGGTTTATCGTTACGAAGAGGTCTCCGCACCCGGTTTTCATTCTGCGCGTTGTTCCCGAGACGAATTCGGGGCGGCTCCTGGGTTCTGCGACGGGCGCAGCGACGGGTTCGCCCCGCCCCAGGTTCAGCACCTGCCTGTCGCGGCTGCCGTCGCGATAGACCGTCACGCCCTTGCAACCCAGTTCGCCCGCCAGAAGGAACACCCTGGCCACATCCTCCCTGGTCGCGCTTCGGGGAAGGTTGACCGTCTTGCTTACAGCGTTGTCGGTGAATTTCTGAAAGGCGGCCTGCATCCGCACATGCCATTCCGGGCTTATGTCGTGGGATGTCACGAAGACCCTGCGCACATCCTCGGGAACACCCTCCATGCCGGCAAGTGACCCCTTCCGGGCCAGAAGGGACAGGAACCCGTCGGTTCCGAATCCCCTCTCCCGGGCCACTCTCTCGAAAACGGGAACAACCTCCCGCATCTCCTCGCCCTCGTCCAGGAGGTTCCTTCTGGTGAAAGCCAGGGCAAACACGGGCTCGATACCGCTGGAGCACCCCGCGATGATGCTTATCGAACCGGTGGGCGCAATGGTCGTCACGGTGGCGTTCCTCACGGGGGGCATGCCATTGCGTTCGAAAACGCTTCCCTTGAAGTTGGGGAAGGCGCCCCTTCGCTTCGCGAGCTCAACGCTTTCCGCCAGCGCCTTGTCCGCGATGAAGCTCATTATCCGTTCCGCGAGCCCCAGGGCCTCCTCGCTGTCGTAGGGGATGCCACAGATGAAAAGAAGCTCGGCGAACCCCATGACACCCAGGCCGATCTTCCTGTTTCCGGCGACCATGGAGGCTATCTCGGGCAGAGGGTACCTGTTGACCCGGATCACATCGTCGAGAAAACGCACACCGCAGCGGACGGTCTTCTCAAGAAGGTTCCAGTCGACCGAGCGCTTTTCGGGAACCCCCATCACGCTGAGGTTCACCGATCCAAGGTTGCACGCTTCGTAGGGAAGCAGGGGTTGCTCGCCGCACGGGTTGGTCGCCTCGATCCCGCCCACATGGGGCGTGGGGTTGGCCCGGTTCAAAAGGTCGATGAAGATGATCCCGGGTTCTCCACTGGCCCATGCTGAGTCGACTATGGCATCGAATACCTCGCTGGCGGAGAGAGCGCCCGTAACCTCACACGTTCTGGGATTCACAAGGCCATAGTCCCCGCCCGCTTCGAGAGCGGCAAGGAAAGTGTCGGTGAGCGCCACCGACAGATTGAAGTTGTTCAGGTCTGCCATTTCACGCTTGCAGTTTATGAAGGCCATTATGTCGGGGTGGTCGACCCTGAGTATGGCCATGTTGGCCCCGCGCCTTACGCCGCCCTGCTTGACAGTGTCAGTGGCCCTGTCAAAGACGGTCATGAAGGAGATCGGGCCGCTGGAAACACCCATGGTGGTCCTGACAATATCCTGGGCCGGCCTTATCCTGCTGAATGAGAAACCGGTCCCGCCACCGCTCTTGTGTATGAGGGCCGTGTTCTTCACGGCGTTGAAGATGCTTTCCATGCTGTCTTCCACCGGAAGGACGAAACAAGCCGAAAGCTGTCCCATGCTGCCTCCCGCGTTCATCAGCGTGGGGGAGTTGGGAAGGAACTCACCCTTCGTCATCATCGAATAGAAAACCCCGGCCCATTCGGCCGCGTCGCCGCCCCATGCCTCTTCAGCCGTGGCGACGGCTTCGGCCACCCTCCTGAACATTCCGCCGGGGGTTTCAAGCAGCCTTCCGTCCTCGGAGCGCCTCAGATAGCGTTTCGAGAGAACCCTCAGGGCGTTTGGGGACAGCGTGGGTTCGGGATAGGAAGCCCCCTCCTCCCGGAGCGGAGCCGCGGGCGTATCGTGGCCGGGTTTAAGGCTGTCGAAAAGATCCGGTCTGCTCATGCTCTCCCTTCCCGGGAATGGTCAAAGCTATTCATCCCGCACCCGGGAATCAAGTCGCTGGCTCTTGCGAAATCGGGCACCGATTCATAGTTTCCACTGGTTCACGGCTTGCGGCTGATGTTTGCGCACGATGGGAGAAAGATTGAGAAGGGCAACACTGGCGGGGGCCTGGGTTCTGTGCCTCACGATTCCGGTCGTGTTCACTGCTCCGGCTTCCACCATCTCAAGGGCTGATGAAACAGCGGCCCTCGCGGTCGCACTGGGACCCGGCAGTTATTTCCTTGGACCCGAGAGCCTCGTCGTAACGGGAGACGATACCCTGCACGTCACGGTTTCCTGCTCCAGAAGGCTCGACCCACCCCGTGATCCCGGTGTGATCGATTACACTGCCCTCCCCGGCGGGGCTTCATTCTCAATTGTCCTGGAGGTCCCAGAGTGAACGCGGTAAAGAGAGTGTTGTCTCTCCTCATCCTTCCTGCAGCGTTTTCCATGGCCGGTTGCGGCACCCCCGACACAGAAATCGCCGGCGAAGAAGAGGCGATTCAGGTGGTCCGGCTGCCCGGCACCCTGAGCCGTCCCGACACAAGCGGTTTCGCTCCTGTCCTGACCGACTCCCTCGACGGCGTTCTCCTCTTCGTCTGGATTCCCCTAGCGAACTGCGACCAGAGCGATCCCGACCTCGTATTCCTGGCCACCCTGGCGGGAAGCGGCGTTCTGCCGGCTCCGGTCCAGTTCGACACCGACTCCCGGAATGCCTCGCAGTCAGCCCTCAACAGCCTTGGTCTTCCCCTCACGGCGTACCTTGGCGACCAGGACCTGCTCGACTTCGTAGATCCAGAAATCCTGCCGGCTGCGGTCCTCGTTCTGCCGGAAGGCGTGGAGTACAGGGCGGACGGAGTCGGCTGCGCCCAGCGGCTTTTCAGGGACAGCCGGTGACGCATTTCCTCATAAGCGACGCGCATCTCACCCCCGAAGGCACGCCCCATCCCGGAAGGGACACCCTTCTCCGTTTTCTGCGTGGCCTCGCTGAATCCGGACCACAGACGCTTTGGATACTGGGTGACCTTTTCGACTTCTGGTTCGAGTACTCAACGGCCGTCCCCGCGGGGTACGGAGGGGTGCTGTGCCGCCTGAGGGTGCTTTCCGACGCGGGGTGGACCCTGAACTTCATCCCCGGCAACCATGACTGGTGGGTGGGGAAACACTTCTCCGGCGAGACCGGCATGAGCATCCTCAGGCAAACCCCCCTCACGGCAGATCTCGGAGGCATGAAAGCCGTTCTGGCGCACGGAGACGGCATGGGCCGCGGTGACTGGGGCTACAGGACGTTCAAGCCTGTTCTCAGGGCAGGCATCTCAAGGTTTTCATTTTCCATGCTCCACCCCACTCCGGCCACCGCGTTCGCCATGCTTTTCAGCGACACCAGCAGGAAGCACCTGAGAAAAAAGGCAAGGGTGATCCCCCGGCATCTCTCGGCCTGGGCTGGAAAGCAGTTGGAGAACTGTGACCTGGTGGTTACCGGTCACACCCATGTTCCCTCATTCAGCCCGATCGGCGGGGGGGTATTCGTGTCGCTTGGCGATTGGATCGGCTCCTTCACATACTTGAAAGTTGAGGAAGGGATACCCTCGCTTGAGCGTTACGAAGGCTGAAACGACACTGACGGTGGTGATCCCGGCATTCAACGAAGCCGGGAGCCTTGCGGAACTTCTCGAAGAAACATCCAGAGCCCTCGACGGAAGGGTCTGGAATGCCGTCATTGTCGACGACGGCAGCACTGATCAAACCTGGAACGCAGTTACGGAACTCTCCCGGCTCCACCCCCTCACAGGCCTCCGGTTCGGCCGCAACCAGGGAAAGGCCGCAGCCCTGGCCGCAGGTATCCGTGAGGCCCGGGGCGACTGGATCGCCACGCTCGACGCCGACCTCCAGGATGACCCCTCGGAGATCCCCGGCATGGTGGACCACGCGCTCAGGAACTCACTGCAGCTCGTGAGCGGATGGAAAAAGGTCAGGCACGACCCGGCCGACAAAACCCTTCCCTCCCGACTTTTCAACGCGGTTGTCCGGAGATCGACTGGCATCAGGCTTCACGATTTCAACTGCGGCCTCAAGGTCTACCGGCGCGACGCCGCACAAAGCCTCGACCTCTACGGCGAAATGCACCGTTACACTCCTGTGCTGGCGGCGATGAACGGTTTCAGCGTGGGCGAGGTTCCCGTGAACCACAGGCCAAGAAAGTACGGCCGGAGCAAGTACGGCTGGGCCCGGTACTTCAGAGGCTTCAGCGACCTGCTCACCGTTCTGTTCCTGAACCGTTACTCGTTCCGGCCACTTCATTTCTTCGGGGGCATCGGAACCGTGCTCACCGCTGTGGGATTCGTTATCAGCGCATACCTCTCGATCCTCTGGTTCATGGGTGATTCCATCGGAAACCGTCCCCTTCTCCTTTTCGGAGTGTTTCTTATGCTGGCGGGTTTTCAGTTCATTTCAATGGGTCTGCTGGGCGAGATGATTCTGAGGTTCAGCGGAAGCAGGCCTGCTGATCCGGTCGAGAGAACCGGCTGAATGAGAATTTGCCTCCTGGGTCCCTTTCCACCCCTCAGAGGGGGGATATCCCAGTTCAACTTCCGGTTGGCGGGCGCTCTTGAGCTTGCGGGACATCATGTTGTAAGGATCGGTTTCAAATCGCTCTACCCCTCTTTCCTGTTCCCTGGAAAAAGCCAGTACGATCATTCGGAAGCGGCTGCACGCAGGACCGACATGCCGCTGCTGCGTCCCACCAGCCCTTTTTCCTGGCCCGGCGTCCGCCGAAAGATCTCCACTCTGCGGTGCGACGCCGTGGTCGTACAGTGGTGGCACCCCTTCTTCGCACCGTGCCTTTGCGCGTGCCTTCCGGGTGGCATTCCGGCGGCGGCCGTTTGCCACAACCTGCACCCCCACGAGGGTTTCCCTTTATCCGAACTCCTCGGCAGGCACTTCCTGAACAGGATGGACAGCATCGTGGTTCACGGCGCGGCCGACGCGGACAGGGCTGGTTCATTCCGGGGAAGGGTCGTCAGGCTCTTCCACCCAATCTACGACCAGTACCTTTCGGGAGCGCCCTCGAGGGAGGAGGCGCGCAGCAGACTGCGAATTCCCGGTGACCGCACGGTCCTGCTCTTCTTCGGGCTGGTGAGACGTTACAAGGGGCTGGACATGATGGTTGAGGCCATGAAGCTTCTACCAGAGAAGACCATGCTGATGGTCGCGGGTGAAAACTACGGTTCCGAGAAGGACCTTTCGGAACTGGCGGCTCCCCTGGGCGGCAGGTTCCTGAGGTTCAACACCTTCATCCCGGACGCAGAGGTGGGGCTTTACTTCGGGGCGGCAGACATCGTGGTCCTGCCCTACCGCACCGCCACCCAGAGCGGTGTTGCCCAGATAGCGCTGGCCTTTCGCAAGCCCATGGTGGTCACCAACGTGGGAAGCCTTGGGGAAACGGTGTCTCCGGGAGTGACCGGAGAGATTGCCGAGCCCTCTCCGAAGGCCCTGGCTGAAGCTGTCACGAAGTGCCACCTCCTCCTCGACGACCCGGAGCTTGACGGCAGGATCGGGAAATGGGCAGAGCGCTTCAGTTGGAAGGTCTACGCCGAAAAGCTGGTCGGGGGGGTTGTGTGAAGATATTCCTCACGGGCGCGGGCGGCTTCATCGGAAGCGCCCTGAAGGTTCACCTCGAGAGGGCCGGACACATCGTAAAAGCCCATTCGGGAAGATCTGACGGACCCGTGAGCGTCCCCGGAAACTCCGAGGCCGTGGTGAACGCCGCGGGAAGGCTTGTATCGCGCGGATCCTCACCCGATGAGGTCACCGCGGCAAATACAGTGCTTCCCGAATCGATGGGCCGGCAGTGCATGATACTCGGGGTTCCGCTGATCCATCTGAGCACCCCCGGCGTATGCGGACTTGTGGCGGAAGGCTCCGAGGACGCTCCACTCTCCCCCGAGGGCGTGTATGAAAGAACAAAGTCCGAGGGAGAAAGAAGGCTTCTCGCCCTTGGGATGCCGGAACGCGGTCTTACAATCCTGCGCCCCGACTTCGTTTTCGGCCCCGCGGACCCCCACAAGCTGCCACTGTTCCGTCAGGTTGCCAGGGGCTGGTTCCCCGTCGTGGGAAGGGACGGGGCACGCACAAGACCGACCCATGTCCGGGACGTCTGCCGTGGCGTCCTGTCAGCGCTGCCGGGGGGAATGCTCTCGGGAGGGGTGTACAATATAGGCGGCCCCGAAGTCCTCTCCATGGGGGAAGTTGCAAGAAGGGCCGCTGCAGCAATGGAGCGAAAGGTCTTTGTTGTGCCCACACCGGTGCGACTGCTGAGGTTTGCGCTGCTCCTCGGCCCCCTGTGTCCGAGAGCACTCACCCCGAGCCGTCTCCGGCTCTTCGGAACCGACCGCTTCGTATCCCTGGACAAAGCTTCGAAGGCCGGCTTCACTCCGTGCTTCTCCTTCGGAGAGGCGGCGACGGACGCCGTGGCTTGGTACAGAAGGGAGAAGCTTCTGTGAAAAGACCCGTGTTCTGGATCAGGCTTGGATTCGTGATTCTTCTGTTGATCGTGGGTCGTCACTTGTGGCTGGCCGGGGGTGAGTGGCTGGAAAGCGCCAGGGAGTACCCCTGGAAGCTAGATCCCCTTCTTCTCACCACATCTTCCCTTCTTCTTCTGCTGGGGCTTTTCGTATCTCCGGAGGGCTGGGTCATGGTCTGCCGTGAGCGGGGCATAACACTTTCCCGCCGCGAGCTTTACGCTGTCTGGTACGGAAGCCAGCTCGGTCGGTTCATTCCCGGAAAGGTGTGGCTTTTCGCTGGACGCATCGGGCTTCTGAAAGCCAGGGGGTATTCCATGGCGAAAACCGCCTCCACCCTTGTGCTCGAACTCCTCTTCAGCACTGCCGCGGTTGGCTTCGTGGCCCTTTTCGTGGGGGTATTCCACCCCGGGATAGCCGAGAGCCCCACGGTGAGATGGGCCATTGCCGCGGCGGGTGTCGCGGCCGCCCTGCTTCCCCTTCTCAGCCCCCTTCAGAAGCTGGTCTTCAGGATGAAGAAAGTATCGTTCAGGCCTGTTCCACTGGGGCATTCCATTATGGTAACCCTTTTCTACATAGGAACCTGGGTGGTTCGGGGCGCCGCAATGTACATGTGGTTCCGGGGCATGGGCCTCGATGCCGGCCCGCTGGAATGCCTTGCCGCAGCGCCGCTCTCATGGCTCGCCGGGTATATTGTCGTGCTGGTTCCCGGAGGCCTCGGGGTCAGAGAGGCAGCCGCGGCACTGATCGCCCTTCCAGTAGCCCTTCTGGCACCGGGCATTGCCGCGGCGGGAGGACAGCGCATCGTCATGACGGTCTGGGAAGTCGCCCTGGCGGTCTTCACAGCTGGAACCCTGAAAAAAGTGAAAGGGAAGACCCTCGATGAAGAAACCCGGTGACGCGGTAAAACTGTGGGTCCTTCTGATCGCTCTGTCGGTCCTGGTCTACTGGCCGGTGTTCTCATCCCTCAGGCTCCCTGGAGGTGAGCTGAGCGACACCGTTCACCAGGGCTACCCCTTCCTGGCCTACACCGAAGCTTCCCTCAGGCAGGGCGAACTGCCCCTCTGGAACCCGCTGGTCTTCGGAGGCGTTCCCTTCTACGCCTCATTCAGCGCACCGGTGTTCTATCCCCTGAGGGGGCTGCCCCTTCTGTTGCTGGGTGCCGAGGCCTCGGTCAGGTTCCTGTTCCCGGTTCACCTTGTCCTTGCAGGGTTCTTCGCATGGCTTCTTCTGGGCGCCATGGGAACCTCCCGTGAAGGCAGGTTTGCCGGCGCCGCTGCTTACTGTCTGGGCGCATGGGCGAACACCCTTTTCTACGCAGGGCATGGCAGCAAGGTCATCTGCTGGGCTTTTCTGCCACTGCTGCTCTTCGCTGTTCTCAGGTTCATGCAGACCCGGAGCGTGAAGTGGATGGGGCTGGGAGCCCTGGCATTTGGCATGCAGGGGCTGTCCAGCCACCCACAGATGATGATCTATTCCGGGGCGATGGCGGTGGTCTTCACCCTCTGGCAACTGGGACGCCCCAGGGAGTGGTGCTGGAGGATCACCGGCTTCGGGGCAATGATGGCACTCGGAACACTGATCGCGGCGGTTCAGCTCTACCCGGGCTACCTGTTCAGCACTCACTCCACACGGGGCGAGGGGCTCGACCCCGCCACTGCTGCCAGCTACTCCATGCCACCCGAGGAAACCCTCACCATGCTCCTGCCTTCAGCCTTCGGCCTCAGGCACGGTTTCACGGACAGCAGTATCTCGGGGGTGCCTGTATACTTCGGAAGGCTTGGCCTGAGGCTGAGCAGCGAGTTCACGGGAGTCCTGGTGTTCATCCTGGCCGTTGCGGGCTTCGTCGCCGGACGGGACAGAAGGGCAAGGGGCACTCTGCTGAGCCTGGCCGTCCTCGGTACAGTGGTGTCATGGGGAGGGTACACTGGCCTCTTCTCCATTCTATACCGCCTCATCCCGCTTTTCCAGAAGGTGCGCGCTCCGCACATGGCGGCGTTCATCACCACCACATCGGTCGCCCTGGCCGCCGGACCCGGCTTCGATGCCCTCTTCTCACGCGGCGCATCACGCAGACACATCATTGCAGTGGCGGCCGTTTCCGCGCTCTTTCTGGTCACGCTTCCCCTGGCAGGCTCCCTCAGCGAAGCGCTCCAGGCTCCGTGGTGGATCAGGATGGGCGTTCCCGGCGGTTCGGGTTACGAATTCATGGTGAGGCACAGGGGCACACTGCTCCGGGGCGACATTTTCAGGGCGCTTCTTTCCTCTTCAGCACTCCTGGTTCTGCTTTTCGCCTCACTGAAGCTCCGCATGAGGGCGTGGCACGCTGCCGCCGGAGTCGTTCTGATCACTGCGTTCGAGCTTGTTCCCTTCAACAGGAGCTTCCAGGTCTACCTCAACCAGACCACCCTGGAAGGGATGTACCGGGCCAATCCCGGACTTGCGGAGACGGCAGGTGAGGGACGGGTCTTCCCCGGAGGCAACGAACTCATTCCCCTTGGCATCCGTTCCGTGAGCGGGTACCACGCGGCGAAACCCGCCGTGGTTGACAGGATGGTCACACTGCTTTCGGGAGCGACACCCCGGATGATCCA